>Ga0316207_10000903_pt1 | contig 41243 bp, 39 predicted proteins | sample 6weekpyrite_MG_FD_204943 | JGI IMG/M metagenome (GOLD analysis project Ga0316207, IMG submission 204943) | Microbial mat bacterial communities from mineral coupon in-situ incubated in ocean water Damariscotta River, Maine, United States -... | ecosystem: Environmental > Aquatic > Marine >... | reverse complement strand
TTTAATCCAGGAAATTTAACCTCGGTTTACTCTTTAATTACATTACTTTGCGGGAAAATAACAACTAAAAACACTACCCTCATCCGGCTGACTACTCACTTGCAAACTTGCACCATGACGATCGAGTATCTGCTTAACAATAGCCAGCCCTAAACCGGTACCGCCCTTTTCTCGGGAGCGCCCTTCATCTACACGATAAAAGCGTTCGGTTAATCGTGAAATATGCTCATAAGCTATTCCCACCCCATCATCTTTAACCCGAACATAGCAACCACTGTCATCACAAAAACTGCTTAAAACAATGACACCACCTTCGGGGGTATAGCGAATAGCATTGGTTAATAAATTTGAAATCGCAGTGCGAATTTCTTCATAACGGCCATTAATGTGTAACGGTTTAATATCTAATTGAATATCATGTTCCGAATGATCGAGTGATAAAGCCTCATTGTAAACTTCATTTAGTAACATCTTCATATCAATTTCTTCCGTTAATGAAATAGACGCCGATGTTTCCAGCTTTGCAAGATCAATTAATTCTTTAATTATTTTTTCCATTCGCAGCGTTTGTTGATGAATTTTATCTATCGCAAATCGATGCTCATCATCCATACTATTTTGCAGTGTTTCTATATAACCCGACATTACCGTAATAGGTGTACGCAATTCATGGGATGCATTTGAAATGAAATCCCGTCGCATTTCATCAAGCTGGGTTTGTTGGGTAATATCTCGGGCACTGAGTAAAAACTGCCCCTGACCATAGGCTGTTATGTTAAGCAATAACTTACGCTGTTGCAGCGTAAACTTAAGTGGTGACTCAAAAGATTTAGCCACTAAATATTTAATAAACTCAGGCTGTCTAATTAAATTATCAATACGTTGCCCAATATCAAGCGCCGTACGTAATCCAAATATTTTTTTTGATACCGGGTTAAACCATTCGATTTCATTATTTGAATTAAGCACAATCGCAGCATAAGGAAGTGCCTTAGTCGATTTTTGAAATCGCTTTAACATTTTAGATAATTTTTTACGGGATTTTTTTTGTCGTTTATGTTTGTAATGCAAACGATAAAATGCATCATCCCAAATACCAATCGCTTCTGGGGTATTTTTAGTGGGTTTATTTAACCACTTGATTAAACGATTTAAATTATATAAATGCCAGCAACTATAAATCAGCAATGCCACAATCAGTGCGGGCATTATCATGCCAAACAGTGCTCCCAGCACCAGCATAAATAAAAGCCATACAACTAAAAATGAAATTTCACGTTGTAAATTAACAGAAAAACTGGTCGATAATTTATCGAAAAAAACCACGCTTATGCCTATCGTGAAAACCGATAACCGCTACCATGCACAGTTTGCAATAATGAATCCATTTCAAATGGTTTCAACTGTTTACGCAAACGTCGAATATGCACATCAACCGTACGCTCTTCAACATATACCTGCTCGCCCCACACCTGATCTAATAATTGGGTGCGAGAAAAAACACGATCAGCATGCCCCATAAAATAATGTAACAATCGAAATTCAGTGGGTGATAAATTGAGTTGTGCGTCTTTAATTTTAACTCGATGGCTAACCGGATCAATAAACAAATCACCAATTTGTATAGGCTGTTCATCGGGCATTGAACGACGCAAAATCGCTTGTATTCTTGCATTAAGTTCGCGCACCGAAAAAGGTTTAGTCACATAATCATCGGCCCCAACGTCCAGCCCTAAAACACGATCTTCTTCTTCGGCTTTTGCGGTTACCATAATAACCGGCAATTTAGAATGATATTTACGAATACGATGCAATAAATCTATGCCGCTATTATCAGGCAGCATCCAGTCTAATAAAACCAAATCTATGGATTTTGACTGCAATATATCCCAGCCTTCTTTAACCGTATAAGCCGATAGCGTTTCATAACCTTCCTGTTTTAATGAATAATTTAGCATTTCTTGAATGCCTTTATCATCCTCAACAATTAACAATTTTGCATGCTTCATAATATTTTATTTTATGTCCAGAAAAATTAATAGACTTAAACTATATCAATTAATTATGACAAAATATCCTTTTCAACTTCATTTAAATCTAAATGGCGAATATCTTTTCCTTTCACTAAATAAATAATATACTCACCAATATTTTTTGCATGATCACCAATTCTTTCTAAAGATCTGGCGGCCCACATGACATCCAGCACTTCCGAAATACGCCGTGGGTCTTCCATCATAAAAGTAATCAGCAAGCGGGTTAAATTTTGATATTCTTCGTCGGCTTTATCATCATCACGCACCACTTTTAAAGCTGCATCTACATCTTGTCGAGCATAAGCATCCAGTACATCGTGAACCATTTTATGCACATGATCACCTAAATGACTTATACCTGCATAACGACTATTAAAACCCGCATCTTTTTCAGCTAAGTGCAGTGCCATTTTGGCAATTTTTTCAGCTTCATCACCAATACGTTCTAAATCAGTAATGGTTTTTATAACTGCAATCACCATTCGTAAATCAGATGCTGCGGGTTGACGACGCGCTAAAACTTGTGTGCACGCCTCATCAATGCTTACCTCCAATGCATTAACTTTATGATCGCGTAAAATAATTTCTTCTGCACCAATCGCATTAACACTTTGCAAGGCTTCAATAGACGCACCTATTTGTAGCTCAACCAGGCCGCCCATTTTTAAGACTTTATTACGCAGACCTTCCATCTCCTGATTAAATTTATGCGAAATATGCTGACTTGTATTATTTTCCATTTGATAGCCTCACTTAATTAACCGTAACGACCCGTAATGTAATCTTCGGTTTGTTTCTTTTCAGGATTGGTAAAAATACTATTGGTGCTACCAAATTCAACCATCTCCCCCATATACATAAATGCGGTTTCATCGGAAACCCGTGCGGCTTGCTGCATATTATGAGTAACAATTAAAATCGTATATTTAGATTTTAATTCATAAATTAATTCTTCAATTTTTAATGTAGAAATCGGATCCAATGCAGATGCCGGCTCATCGAGCAATAAAATTTCCGGTTCAATTGCCGTAGCTCGTGCAATCACTAACCTTTGTTGCTGACCACCTGACATACCTAATGCACTTTCATCAAGTCGGTCTTTCACTTCATCCCAAAGCGCGGCACCTTTAAGCGCCCATTCAACTTTCTCTTCTAATACGCGACGTTTATTCAAACCTTGCAAGCGCAAACCATAAGCCACATTTTCAAAAATACTCATTGGAAAAGGATTGGGTTTTTGAAACACCATGCCCACCCTTTGTCTTAATGATGTCACATCAATGTCGGGAGAATAAATATTTTTATCATCTAATATAATCTCACCCTCTACCCGCACACTGTCGACCAAATCATTCATTCGATTAAAACAGCGTAACAATGTTGATTTACCGCAACCACTGGGGCCGATAAACGCGGTGACTTTATTCTTTTTTAACTGAAAACTAATGTCTTTTAGTGCCTGCGTTTCACCATAAAAAAGATTTAAGTTTTTGACATCCATGCACACCTCGGCATTATCGTCCGATTCATTGGCCTTAAATAAACTGGCATCAACTTTGGGTGCTATTGCTTCACTCATAACTATGTTTCCATCTTGCTTTAATTATCAAGAGCGCGATATTTTTCACGCAACTTATTTCGTAAATTAATGGCGGTTAAATTCAAACCCACAATAACCACCACTAATAAAAATGAAGTTGCATAAACCAAAGGTCTTGCCGCTTCAACATTGGGGCTTTGAAACCCCACATCATAAATATGAAACCCTAAATGCATAAATTTTCGATCTAAATGTAAAAAGGGAAAGTTTCCGTCCAAAGGTAAACTCGGTGCTAATTTAACTACGCCAACTAACATTAATGGTGCAACCTCACCCGCCGCACGCGCGACGGCCAGTATTAAACCGGTCATGATAGCCGGGCTGGCCATCGGCAACACAACACGCCATAGCGTTTCGGCCTTGGTTGCGCCTAAACCTAAACTGCCTTCGCGTAAACTAATCGGAATACGTGATAGGCCCTCTTCTGTTGCCACGATCACAACCGGCAAAGTCAGTAGTGCCAGCGTTAAAGATGACCACAATAAGCCGGGGGTACCAAAGGTTGGTGATGGATGGGATTCTGGAAAAAATAAGGCATCAATATTTCCACCTAAAAAGTATACAAAAAATCCAAGACCAAATACCCCGTAAACGATTGATGGTACGCCTGCTAGATTATTAACAGCAATACGAATAATGCGAATGATCAGGCCCTGCTTGGCATATTCACGTAAATAAACAGCCGCAATCACGCCAAATGGAGTAACTAGAATAGCCATTAAAATAACCATCAGTACCGTACCAAAGATAGCAGGAAAAATTCCCCCTTCGGTATTTGCTTCTCGCGGGTCTTCCGTAACAAATGCCCACAATGATTGAATATAAAAGTGTATTTTTTCTACAAACGAAAATTTATTGGGTTGCCAGGCTTTAACTATTTTTTCTAACGGAATATTAACCTGCTTACCGTCCATAACAGTGGCACGAATGGAGTCGCGACTAATTTCTTCATATAAGAACTGTGTTTGTTTTAATAAAACACCATACTCAAGCTTAAGGGTTTTACGCTCTTCATTTATATTATCTAAGGCGTTGTCAGTCAGCTCATTGTCGATAATTAAACGTTTTTCTTTTAAACGTAAGCGTTCAAGCCGGTAATTGATCGCACCAATCGCCCCTTGCTCAAGGTCTAAAATTTGTTCGCGAAGTTCAACGGTTCTTTGTAAACGCTTAGCAAATACTAACCACAGATTATTATCATCCGATACTTGCTTGCCTTTTTCATAAACCGCATTTAAGTAACCATAAAAGTTACCCCATTCGATTCTTTCTAAAACCATTACATCTTCAGGTTGGTCTATTTTTTGAAGATCAATATCGTAAAGCCATCTGAAGTCGCTACCTAAAATATCCCGGTTTCCGGTTTTAACTAAATAGCGAGTGATGTTGCCTTCTTTAACTTCGATATTATGCAATGCCTCGGCGGGCACGATTTCCGATTCGATAATTTCAGCAATTACCGTAAGTGCATTATCGGCATTTTGATATTGAAAGGCATTAACATTGGCCGGCCAAAAATGGCTCATGCCACGCACTAAAATTAAAAACAATAGCCCGAACACAGCAACCAGCGCAATGGCGATGGCACCTGCATTTAACCAAATCCAGGGTGTGCCGCTATTAAACCAATTCTTCATTATAAACCACTATATTTTTTACGCAGACGCTGACGAATTAATTCGGCCAGCGTATTAAAGACAAAGGTAAACATAAATAAAATAAATGCTGCCAGAAATAAAATTCGGTAGTGCGTACTTGCCACTTCCGCTTCCGGCACTTCTACTGCAATGTTTGCGGCGAGGGTTCGCATGCCTTGGAAAATACTCATGTCCATTAATGGCGTGTTACCCGTTGCCATTAATACAATCATCGTTTCACCTACTGCTCGGCCAAAGCCCATCATCACCGCGGAAAATATAGCAGGACTTGCAGCGGGCATTACCACCCATAACATCGTTTGCCAGCGACTTGCACCTAAAGCTAAAGAACCGCGAATTAAATGCTGAGGTACACTGAAGATAGCATCTTCTGCTATCGAAAAAATAGTCGGGATAACCGCAAACCCCATAATTAAACCAACAACTAATGCATTACGCTGGTCATAACTAATTCCCCATTCATCTGTCATGTAAGCACGCATATCGCCTTTAAAGAAAAGGGATTCTACGGGCACGCTTAACTTCATCGACAACCAAATGAGCAGTATAACAACGGGAATTAATAACGCCGCTTCCCAGCCTTCAAAAATTTTTTTACTGGGAAGACGCTCCCAAATCCAAGCACATAAAATAAAACTAAACGGTAAAATAAGTAGTAAAGTAAACACACCCGCAAGATGAGTTTCTACATATGGGGCCAGCCATAAACCCGCAAGAAAACCGAGTATTACCGTTGGCAAAGCTTCCATAATTTCTATCGACGGCTTTACGGTTTGGCGCATACGCGGCGTCATAAATTGCGCCGTATACATCGCACCTAAAATGGCAATCGGCACTGCAAATAACATGGCATAAAATGCAGCTTTAATTGTGCCAAAGGTTAACGGCATTAAACTAAATTTGGGTTCAAACTCATTAGTAGATGCGGATGATTGCCAGATATAATCCGGTTCATCATAGCCCTCATACCAAATTTTTCCCCATAACACATCCCATGATACTTCCGGGTATTCGTTATGCACTTCAAATAGATAAAGTGTGTCTGATTCATCTGCAACCACTAAATGTTGCGCCCTTGAAGACCAGGCCATTGATGTGATTTTTGAATTATCTATACTGATATTAGCCAGTGTGCGCTGTGATGTTGAATAAAAAAGAGTAATGTTGCCCTGCTTACCGGCAACGGCAAAACCTTTACGCTGATGCTCGGTTACAATTTCTGTTACCGGTTGTTGAGAGTCTATAAAATTTCGAATAAAGGTAAGTACTCTGCCATGTTCATTTCGAACCGACATCCATTGCTGCACCTCACCATTTTGCAAACCGATAAGAAGTGAATTTCCACCCAATAATAATTGTAACTGAGTAATAGGCTGCTTAAATTTATAGTCGGTAAAATTACTATCGAAACCCTCTTCATTTAAACCATAATCACGTAGAACACCGTCTTGCATCGCAACATATAAATGATTTAAAGCGGGGTTCAATATAATTGAATTTATTGTAGTCTCAAATTTTAACTCAGATCTTGACTCCAATTCAGTCGTCATTTCCTGAGTTAAAAAAGACTCCTCTTGAAGATAGCGTGCAAACACTAAACGCTTATCATCTGTTGTGGCGACAAGCCCAATACCATCCTCATTAATTTGTATTGCGATTTGAGTTAATGGTTTTTTAGACTCATCGAGCAATAACGCATCTTCACCTAGTGGATATTCCAGAACGGGGGTTAATGTACGAATATCATTTGGGTAGCTTAAATCAAAAATATATTTAACAACCAGTGCGCTGCCATTATCCAGCCCTAAAACCACCCGATTTAAACTCGATGAAATACTGGTGATTTTTGCACCCAGTGCTAAATTAATTGCACTTACAACATGACCATCTTCGGTGTTAAAAAATATAACCTGACCACTATCAGTAAAACGCACCCCCATACTACCCTGCTCTTCCAGCCCTAAATGCAGGGTCTTACCATTACCCGTCGCCGTATATTGCTGGCTCTGCTGAATATCAGCAGATTCGAACATCGGAATAACGACTTGTAACAAATAAAAGAAAATTAATAAAATAGCCATAATGACACTTATACCGCCAATACCGACCAAATATCGCGTCATACGGTCTTTAAAGGCCCGCTGGTTATATTTTTTCTGTAATATCTTATCTTTCATGGGCATAGAATACTCGCTTGTTATTACAGTAATATGACAAGATATGACAATTTTATTTCATTCAAAATCTATTCATTAATACAAACAATATAAATGCTTACTATTTAACAGCATTTTCATAAGCTGTACATCATATTAAAACATTATCTCCATAAACTTGACTTACTTATTAAATAGATGTGAAATTTGGAGAAAAAGTAGAATGAAAAACATAACAAGATCAGCTGGTATGCTTTTGGCCACCGCCCTTATTCCAGGCTTAAGTGTAGCAGGTGTCACATATAAAGATGGGGACAAATACATAAAGATAGGCGGTCGAGTTCAAATGTAATATTACCAAGCTAATCCAGATGGTGGTAATAAAACTGATGAACTATTTTTTCGCCGCTTACGCCCTTATATAGAGGGTAGTTTGTATAAAAACTGGAAAGGTAAAATTCAATGGGATATGGGCGGAGCAAATGATAGCAATGAAATTGCCATCAAAGATGCTTACATGCAATACAAAACTACCTCGGGCATGAAAGTGGTAGTGGGTAACGAAAAGTTTCCATTTTCTCGTGAGCAATTAACCTCATCGAAAAAACAGCAACTCGTTGAACGCTCATTTTTTGGTAGCCATAACTATGGCACACCTGGCCGAAATCTTGGTTTACATTTAAGCGGCAATGCATCTGAAAAAATGATTAGCTGGGGCGCATCAATTGCACAGGCCAATATTGACCCTGATGCTAACAAACTTGATTTTGATACTCCGGTAAATAAAAACACAGATTTTAATGAAGGCTTTATTTTTGGCGGCCGGGTAAAATTTAGCTTTGGCAACAAAGTAAAATTCAGCCAAGGTGACTTCAGCGGAAAGTCAGGAACCAGTGTAGGTTTTGGTGCTTACAGCTGGAGCAATGACAGCGACAATAATACCGCTGGCAGTAAGCCTGATGTGGATACCGTAACAGGTTTGGAAGCATCAGCGGCATATCGCGGAAGTGGTTTTTCTATTGACGCACAAATGAACCGTTTTTCAGCTGATACGGTAGATAGCGCATTCACCGGTAGCATTTATAGAAATGGTTCAACTACGTTAACCAATGCAGCGGTAGAAACCGGTTATATGATATCACCTAAAACCTTTGAATTAGTTTTAGGCTATCAAACACAGGATGCTGATAATTATGCGGTCGCATGGAATAGAACATCTGTTGGTGCAAACTGGTTTATTGAAAAACATAAAATTAAAGTTCAAATGGCTTATCGTATTGGTGAAAACTTAAACGGTGAAACTGACATAAATGAAGATGAACTTTATATTCAAACCCAGTATGTTTTTTAGTATCTAAGCTCACCTGCATGTCATAGCGGGAACCGCGTTTAATTTACCTGTTGAATTGAACGCGGCTTTTTAAACCAGAAATAAGCATCCAGCCCTAATAACGTGGCTAAGTTTTTTAAGTCATTAAGTTTAAAAACATAAAAAATCACTAAGAATTACAAAAGCCATCACGAGCCTTTTTAGCCTCGCTAAATAATTCTAGAATTTTATCGTTATCTGAATCTTCAATTGCCTTTTTTAAACTATCCAGATTTTTTTGGTAGTGGTGCATCATCGCAAGAATAGCTTCGGAATTATTAACACATATATCACGCCACATCACCGGGTCGCTAGAAGCAATGCGGGTAAAGTCTCTAAACCCACCCGCAGCATATTTAAATATTTCATCAACATCATCAACGTTATTTAAACAATCAACTAACGAAAAAGCCAAAACGTGAGGAAGGTGACTCGTGCCGGCTAGCACTAAATCATGATGTCGTGCTCCCATTTCATCAACAATAGCGCCGGCTTGCTTCCATACCTCTCGAACTTTATTGATATCTATTTCTGAGTTTTCCTCTAAAGGTGTTAAAATAACTCGACGATTTTGGTATAAAGAATCAAAAGCAGCCTCTGCTCCAGATTTCTCTGTACCTGCAATCGGATGCCCTGGGACGAATTGATTAATTCTTAAACCTAGTTCCCGCTGTGCAATTTCTATTACCTCCTGTTTAACACTTGCCCCATCAGTAATAATAGTATCGCTTGATAAATACGGTTCAATCTTTCTAAAAACTTCAGGCATTGCACCAATAGGAACAGAAATAAAAATCAAATCTGCGTGTGGAATAACTTTACTATAATCTGTTTCGTATTGATCAATAATACCCAATTTTTGGGCTTTTTGTAAATTTTCAACACTGCGACCCAGCCCAGTAACTCGCTTTACACAAGCAGCTTTTTTTAACGCCATTGATAATGAACCACCAATCAGCCCAACTCCAATAACACAAAGATGATTAACCATAACTGACACCTTTATAAAACTTTTTTCAACGCTTTTAATACACGCTCATTTTGTTGTAAATTGCCAACTGTGATTCTTAAAAACTCCGGCATATTGTAACTCGCCACAGGGCGAACAATAACTCCCTCTCTTAATAAGGAGTCATAAACAGGCATAGCATTTCTATTTACATTAACCGCAATAAAATTTGCTATACTCGGAATAAAATTTAAATCTAATTTTTTAAATGCTTCTGCGTATTGTTTTAATCCAAGCGCATTTAAAGATATACTTTTTTTCACATGCGTCTGATCATCTATCGCTGCTAGTGCCGCAGCTTGAGCTGGCATATTGGTATTAAATGGCTGTCGAACACGGTTTAATATATCAGCAATATTCGGATGCGAAATAGAATATCCAATACGCAAACCCGCCAAGCCATATATTTTAGAAAAAGTTCGCGTAATCACTAAGTTTTTATTTTGATTGAGTAATGCTAGTGTGTCCGGTTTAAATTCATCAGGCATATATTCAAAATAAGCTTCATCTAAAACCACTACAACATCATCGGGAACGTGTTTTAAAAATGCATTTAACTCGTCTCGTTTAAACCAGGTGCCGGTAGGGTTATTGGGATTAGCAATAAACACAACCCGGGTTGTATTGGATATTTCTTTAGCAATCGCATGTAAATCATGACCATAGGGCATGTCATTATGTTCAGACGAATATGCACTTGCAACTCTTGCCTCGGCTCCTGCAGCTTGTACAACGAGAGGATAAACCGCGAAAGAATATTCTGAGTAAACCGCCGAACTTGTAGTCGATAAAAAGGCGCGACCAATTAATTCTAAAATATCATTAGAACCATTACCTAATGTAATGCAAGCTTGAGACACCCCATGTTTTTCAGCAAGTGCTGCGCTGAGTTTATGCCCCGCACCATCCGGATAGTAATTTACATCACCAATAACTGACTGAGCTGCAGCAATTGCCTTTTCGCTTGGCCCTAGTGGATTTTCATTTGAGGCCAATTTGATTGCATTACTAATGCCCAATTCACGCTCTAGCTCTTCAACCGGTTTACCCGGTTGATATGGGTGTAGTTTTTGCACACCTGGCACTGCATTTTTTAAAAAATTATTCATAAATTTATTTTAAAAACTAATAGGAGTTTAATTGAAACCAATACATCACTTCACCTGCTAAAACTTACCCTGCATAAATAAGTACAATGTAGGAGCAAGCCTTAACTCACGATAATTGATGCTAATTTTTTACTTAAGTACGGCTTTTGGATAGGAACCTAAAATTCTTACCATCGCCGATTCATGTTCAATTTCAGACAGGGCTTCTGCAAGTTCTTTATCTTCTTTGTGACCTTCAATATCTATAAAGAACACATACTCCCAAACTCCTTTACGCGAAGGCCGGGATTCAATTTTACTCATACCAATATTTCTTTTCGCAAGCGGTTTTAGCAAATGGTACAAAGCACCGGCTTTATTTGTCGCCGTCACTAACAAAGATGTTCTATCATTTCCACTCGGAGGTATTTCATCTTTTCCAACTACGATAAAACGGGTTGTGTTATTCGGTTCATCTTCTATTTCTGCGCACAGTATCGGCACTTCATATAATTCAGCTGCCATTAAGCCTGCTATTGCTGCCGTAGCTTTTTCATTTTTACTCATGCGCACAGCTTCCGCATTACTGCGCACTGCATATTGTTCCGCATTGGGCAAGTTAGCATCCAGCCAACGGCGACACTGAGCCAATGATTGTTGATGCGAAAACACTTTCGTAATATCACTTAAACTATTTTCAGAACTAATCAAATTATGCTGAATACGCAAGTCAACTTCCCCACAAATTTGTAAAGAAGAATTAATTAATAAATCTAAGGTATGCGCGATAACACCTTCGGTAGAATTTTCAATGGGTGCAACACCAAAATGCGATTGCCCTGTTTCTACTGCTCGAAAAATTTCTTCAATATTTTCAACTGGAAATTGATCAATCGATGCGCCGAAATGTTTACTGGATGCAGCATGATTATAAGTTCCCGCCGGCCCTAAAAAAGCCACTTTTATAGGTTTTTCTAAGGCTAGGCAAGACGACATAATTTCACGAAATAAATGCGCCATCGCATCTCCACTCAGTGGCCCTTTATTGCGCTGTTTTATATTTATTAAGACTTGAGCTTCTCGCTCAGGACGATAAAAATGCTCGGTCTCACCAGCATTAATTTTTACCTTTGCAACTTCCTGCGCACACTGCGCGCGCTGATTAATCAGCTCTTGAATTTGCTGATCAATAGCATCAATTCTATCTCTAATGCCGGATAATTTATCTTGTTCGCTCATTCACTCTGCCAATTTTAAATCAATCGTACTGATAAAACGCCTTCAATATTGGCAATTTTATCAATGGTTTCAGCATCTGGTTTACTGGCAACATCAATTAATGTATATGCCAGATTATTGCGTGACTCATTTGCCATACGCAAAATATTAACGTTAGACTCACCAAGCTGATGAGAAATTTTTGCCAGCATATCAGGGCTATTTAAATTAGAAATAGCCAAACGATTTTCACCTTCTCTCGCCAGCTTTATATTGGGAAAATTAACTGAGTTAATAATATTACCATTATTCAAAAAATCTTTTAATTGCTCAGCAATCATCATCGCACAATTATCTTCGGCCTCACCCGTTGAAGCACCTAAGTGCGGCAATGTAAACACACCTTCATGGCCCTTAACTTCGTTCGACGGAAAATCATTTACATAGGCATGAATTTTTCCAGACTTAATTGCAGCTAAAACTGCACTGTCATTAACAATACCTTCACGTGCAAAGTTAAGAATAACCGAACCATCTTTCATGGTAGCTAAGCTTTCTGAATTCAATAAATTCCTGGTCGCATCTATTAATGGCACATGAAAAGTCACAAAATCAGATTCACGAAACAACTCTTCCGCGCTATCCATTTTTTTAACATTAGATGAAAGCTGCCATGCTGATTGCACGGTTATAGCCGGATCAAATCCAATTACCTTCATACCTAAAGTATCCGCCGCATTGGCGACCTGTGCACCAATTGCGCCCAAACCAACGACACCCAATGTTTTACCCGGCAATTCAAATCCGGCAAATTTTTTCTTTCCCGCTTCAACTGCTTTAGTGACTTCTTCATCTGGGCCAGTTAGTCCTGTAGTGTAATTCCATGCTGGAATTAAATTACGACACGCCATTAACATGCCCGCAATCACTAACTCTTTTACCGCATTGGCATTGGCACCCGGTGCATTAAAAACCACAATGCCACGCTCGGACATTTTATCAACGGGAATATTATTAACACCGGCACCGGCGCGGCCAATTGCTTTTACTGAACTTGCAATCGGCACATCATGCATTTTAAATGAACGTAGCATAACGGCATCGGGATCAGTTATTTCTTCACCCACCTGATAACCTTCATCGGTTAATTTATTTAAACCCAAAGGAGAAATCGCATTATATGTTTTTATGTTAAACATTTTATTTTCCTGAAAATTTACTGTGTAATACTAATACCACTGAATTTCTGCCTTTGCAGAAATGACAATGATGCTAGGCATTATTTTTTTCGAAGTCTTTCATGTATTCCACTAGCGCATCTATACCACTTTCTGGCATAGCATTGTAAATACTGGCGCGCATACCGCCCACAGATCGATGCCCCTTTAATGTGGTTAGGCCCACTTTTTCAGCACCTTCTAAAAATGCAGCATCGAGTGCTGAATCATCTAAAATAAAAGGCACATTCATTAATGAGCGGCAATTAACATCTACCGGGTTAGAATAAAAACTCGAATCATCAATCGCCGAATAAAGTTTTGCCGCTTTACGACGATTGATTTCTTCTAACGCTTTTATGCCACCGTTACGTTTTATTCTATCGAACACTAAACCTGCAATATACCAACTATAGGTTGCCGGTGTGTTATACATAGAATCATTATCCGCCATGATTTTATAATCGAGCATGGCTGGCATTCCATCAATGGGTTTACCGATTAAATCATCGCGCACAATAACGATGGTTAAACCCGCACAACCAATATTTTTTTGCGCACCGGCATAAATAATTCCAAACTTATTCACATCAATTTCTGTCGACATAATGGTAGACGACATATCCGCAACTAATGGCACATCGGTTTCAGGTAAAAACGGAAACTCAACACCAACAATGGTTTCATTTGGTGTGTAATGCAAATACGCTGCATCCTTACTTAAATTCCATTCTGATTGTTCGGGAACCGTAGTGAATTTTGAATCTTCTGAAGATGCAGCCACATTAACATCACCGTATCGTTTGGCTTCAGCGATAGCTTTTTTTGACCACTGACCGGTCAATATATAATCGGCTTTACGATTGCTACCCATTAAATTAATCGGCACCGCAGCAAACTGTGTACTCGCACCGCCCTGCATAAATAGCACTTTATAATTATCCGGGATATTCATAATTTCGCGCAGGTCAGCTTCGGCTTTTGCTGCAATTGACATATAGGCTTTGCCGCGATGCGACATTTCCATTACCGACATGCCGGTACCCTGCCAATCTAACATTTCTGCCTGCGCCTGTTTTAAGACTTCCTCAGAAATACATGCTGGACCTGCGCTAAAATTATATACTCGGCTCATTACTTTTTTCACCTTTAAATTTTTTAAATTGCTTATTATATTTATGATATTTCGTGAGCTTTAACTCACGATACACCAGCAAATGATTAGTCATCCGAGAAATCATCAACCCTCTCGTCGCCTTCACCCGGTAACACTTCTATTCTTTCTAATTCAACCAGCTTTTCATTTTCAGACAATCGAATCAAACGCACGCCCTGTGTATTTCTACCCATCACGCGCACTTCTTCAACGCTGGTACGAATTAGTGTACCGCCATCGGATATCATCATAAACTCATCGGACTCAGATACCTGCACCGCACCCACAACCGAGCCATTACGCTCAGACGTTTGAATTGAAATAACACCCTGTCCACCTCGACCTTTACAAGTATATTCAGTCGTTGCAGTGCGTTTGCCATAACCTAATTCGGTAGCGGTTAAAATTGCAGCTTGTTCATCTACTACAATTAAACTAATTAATTTTTCGCCGTCCTTCATTTTAATGCCGCGAACACCGGCAGCGGTTCTGCCCATTGCACGCACATTCGATTCATTAAAGCGTATTGCTTTACCCGAGCTTGCCATTAACATAATATCTTTGCTGCCATCGGTTAATGCGACATCGACTAATAAATTATCGTCACGTAAATCGAGCGCAATAATGCCGCCGGCGCGTTGATTAGAAAATGCTGTTAACGGGGTTTTCTTAACGGTGCCGGAACTGGTTGCCATAAAGATAAAGTGATCTTCATCGTATTCACGAATTGGCAATACCGCATTAATGCGCTCACCCTCTTCCAGTGGCAATAAATTCACTAATGGTTTGCCGCGCGAACCGCGACTGGCCTGTGGCAATTGATACACTTTTATCCAGTACACTTTTCCGCGGCTGGAGAAGCATAATAATGTGTCGTGGGTATTAGCAATAAACAACTTGTCAATAAAGTCTTCGGTTTTCATCTTGGTTGCAGACTTGCCTTTACCACCACGTTTTTGTGCACTGTACTCAGATAATATTTGCGACTTGGCATAACCTTCATGTGAGAAAGTTACCAGTACATCTTCTTCGGTAATTAAATCTTCCAAACTTAAATCTAGCTGGCTTTCTAAAATTTCAGAGCGACGCTCGTCACCGAAATCTTCTTTAATTTGTTGCAACTCTTCGCGAATCACTTCTAACAAACGATCGGGGTTGGCGAGTATTTCGATTAGTGCTTTAATAATATCCAGTATTTCGCTGAACTCATTAATAATTTTATCTTGCTCTAAACCCGTTAAGCGATGCAAACGTAATTCTAAAATCGCTTGTGCCTGTGCTTGCGATAAATAATAGTCACCGTCACGCATGCCGAACTCATCTTGCAAAAATTCGGGGCGCGAAGCTTCGGCACCCGAACGGCTCAACATGTCTGACACCATGCCAGGTTTCCATGAGCGAGATATCAATCCCGCCTTCGCTTCGGCTGAATTTTTAGAGGCTTTAATTAGCTCAATTACTTCGTCAATATTGGCGAGCGCAATCGCCAAACCCTCTAATACGTGAGCACGCTCACGGGCTTTGCGTAATTCATAAATCGTGCGCCGGGTAACCACTTCGCGACGATGACGCACAAAAGCTTCAATAATTTGCTTAAGATTTAATAGTTTTGGCTGCCCCTCAACCAGTGCAACCATATTGATACCAAACACGGTTTGCATTGAGGTTTGTTTATACAGATTATTTAAAATAACCTCCGCCACATCACCGCGACGCACTTCAATCACAATACGAATTTCGGCGGTAGACTCATCACGAATTTCGGTGATGCCTTCAATTTTTTTATCTTTAACCAGCTCGGCAATACGTTCGATTAAGCGTGCTTTATTAACTTGATATGGTAGCTCGTGAACGACAATACACTGCTTGCCATTATCTGCGGTTTCAATTGAAGTGCGCGAGCGCATATACATGCGACCACGACCCGTGCGATAAGCTTCGCGAATACCTCTGGTACCATTAATAAATGCCGCGGTGGGTAAATCCGGCGCGGGGATATAATCCATCAAACCTTCGATATCAATTGCGGGGTTATTAATCAGCGCAATACAGGCATCGATCACTTCATTTAAATTATGCGGGGGAATATTGGTGGCCATGCCCACCGCAATACCCGCAGATCCATTAACTAACAATGCGGGAATACGAGTTGGCATCACCGTTGGCTCACTTTCCGAGCCATCATAGTTATCGGCAAAATCGACGGTTTCTTTGTCTAAGTCTGCCAAAATCTGATGCGCGATTTTATCCATGCGCACTTCGGTATAACGCATCGCGGCGGGGGAATCACCATCAACCGAACCAAAGTTACCCTGGCCATCAACCAGCATATAACGCATTGAAAACGGCTGAGCCATGCGAACGATGGTGTCGTAAACGGCGGTATCACCATGCGGGTGGTATTTACCAATAACGTCACCGACTACACGGGCAGATTTTTTATAGGGTTTATTCCAGTCATTTCCGAGCACACTCATGGCATATAGTACGCGGCGGTGAACCGGCTTGAGACCATCCCGAACATCCGGGAGTGCCCGGCCAACAATTACGCTCATGGCGTAATCGAGGTAGGACTGGCGCATTTCATCTTCTAAATTAACGGGTGCGACTTCTTTGGCAAATTCAGCCATATATTGCTTCTTTTCCGTAGTTTAAAGGGCATTTAACTGCCCCTGTGATATAGCGAGTGATACGCTGCATATAACAGCATCATAAAGCCTGAAATTCTACCATAAATCAGTGACTAACGGTAATTTGATGAAGGTGATTTTATACCCGTATAAAACCATGAAATGATGAGGATTTTAGAAGAAAAAGACAACGACTTTTAAGCTCCGTACACTTTCAGTAACGTAATCTTTTATTTTTACACAACGGTAGTATCTGGAAGCTGTTCTACATCTGCTGAAAAACCATGATTTTGTCGCAAACAATATTTCAACCACTTGCTCAAAAAACGATTAAGCTGCCACTTCTGCTTAAGCGCATCGACCGGCAAATGATCGAGCACTAATCGACCGTGATGCAGCTTACCCGACATGACTTCGGCCAATCCCGCATCGTGATAGATTCGAATTTTTAAATTAGGCTCTAAACGTGACTCACCGTTTTCGGTAAAACAATAACTCAATCGTAATGTAGTGGTAAATTTACTACGTTCTAAAATTTGTAAATGCAAATTTAAATGCCCGGGGGATGTTGAAATCGCAATTTTTTTTATATGCTTAACATCAACAATCAATTTACGCAATTTAATATAATTATCTTCATACATATCCATCAAACTAACAAAGTCGACCGGTACCACATCCTCGCAACCATAGGCACTGGTTTTTTGTTTGAATTGTTCGACGGTTTGTTTTTTTATAAATTGTGGCATATTTGAAGTTTACACGATGTTTTAGAATCAGTCATTGTCAACTAAAACAGATGAATCTGATTTTATGCCCTCTACTTTTAAACGCACCCGTAGTTGTCTGAATTTTTCAGGATCAATATTATCTTTAAACAATACAACCGTTAAATTTTTATTATTTTCCAGCTTAAAATTTAATGAAGTGAAAAACACAGTAACCACACTTCCCTGTTTCAGCCTGGCTTTTTGTTGAATTTTATCTTGTCTAATTAACCAGCCACCATCGGGTTGCCATTGCAGATTTCTTAAACGATTATTTTTTAATGCTTGAATAATTAAAATCAACAACACTAAAAATAAAAACATTTTATAAGCAACAGCAATATCAAGCAATAAAATTGCGAACACGCTTAACAGCGTGCACCCGACAACTATGTATAAATAATATTTTGAAGTTTTAACTTCAAACAGAAGCTGACTGGCGTATTGTCTGGACAAGATCGGAAACGTGATTATCGGAAGATTGCATGTGGCCTAAAAATAAATCAAATAAAAGTTGATCGGGGTAATCGAGAACTTGATTTAAAACTTCTTTTTGTTGGGCATTCAAATCTGTATATTGCTTTTCTATAAACTCATTTAATAAAATATCTAACTCCAGCATTCCACGACGACAACGCCAGCGAAGTTTTGCGTCCACTTGCTCGGGCATGATTTCTACGGTTTGATTACACTGCATCATTATATTGTCGTCATTACATGGACTTCTTAACCATCATTTTCTTAATATCACCGATAGCCTTCGTGGGGTTTAATCCTTTCGGACAAACCTGCACGCAATTCATAATGGTATGACAGCGGAATAGTTTAAACGGATCATCCAGCGCTTGTAATCTTTCATCTGTAGCTTGATCGCGGGAATCACTTATAAAACGTGCCGCTTGCAATAATGCGGCGGGGCCTAAAAATTTATCCGGGTTCCACCAAAAAGATGGGCAGGATGTAGTACAGCAACCACATAAAATACATTCGTATAAACCATCTAATTCGTCACGCTCTTCGGGGGTTTGTTTTAACTCCACTTCGGGCAACGGATCTTTAATATCTAAAAACGGTTTAACTTCACGATACTGCTTATAAAACTGATCCATATCGACAATTAAATCACGAATCACCGGCAACCTTGGCATCGGATTTAATTCAATGGGTTCTTTTAAACTGGTGATGGGGGTGATACAGGCCAAACCATTGCTGCCATTAATATTCATTCCATCGGAACCACAAACACCTTCGCGACATGAACGACGAAACCCTAAAGTCGGGTCCTGCTCTTTTAATAACAGCAGGGCATCTAGCAACATCATGTCCGAGGTAACATTATCGAGTTGATAATCTTGCATGTACGGTTTTTTATCGGTTTCTGGATTGTATCGATATATGCGAAATTGCATAACGTCCTCTTTGCTTTAATAAACTCTTCTTTAATACACTCTCGGCTTCGGTGGAAAACTTGCCACCGACATCGGTTTGCTTCGCACCGGTTTATAATCCAACTTACGATCTTCGCTAGAGTAAAGCGTATGTTTCATCCAGCTTTTATCATCGCGCTCCGTATGATCCACTCGCGAATGCGCGCCTCGACTTTCGGTTCTCGCCGCCGCCGAATAAACGGTTGCCAATGCTACATCCATTAAGTTTTCTAATTCTAAAGCTTCCACTCTTGCGGTATTAAATAATTCTGAATGATCGGTAATACTCGCATGCTTTAAGCGTTCAGCTAACTTTGAAACCTCTTCAACACCTTTATCTAAAACATCCTGTGTTCGAAACACACCGCAATTATCTTCCATTATTTTTTGCAAATCACGACGAATGTCGTCAACCGATTCATTACCGGTATTTTTATCCCAGCGATGCAAGCGATTATAAGCCGCTTTCACGGTACTTTCATCGAGCGCTTTGTGAAACCGGTTTTCTTTTAAATATTCAATAATATGATTACCCGCCGAACGCCCGAACACTAAAATATCTAATAATGAATTCCCACCCAAACGGTTTGCACCGTGCACCGAAACACAGGCGCATTCACCCGCCGCATATAAACCGGTTACCGGTTCTTCCGGTGTGTCTTTAACCGGCACTACGACTTGCCCTTGTCTATTCGTCGGAATGCCGCCCATTGTGTAATGCGCTGTAGGGTAAACTGGAATCGGTTGACTTGCCGGATCGATACCTAAAAAGGTGATACAGGTTTGACGAATACCAGGAAGTCTGGCTTGCAAAACATCTTCGGGTAGATGATCAAGTTTTAACATCACATGATCTTTTTCCGGGCCACAACCCCGCCCCTCTTTTACCTCAGTAAAAATAGATCGACTCACCACATCACGCGACGCTAAATCTTTTGCGCTGGGCGCATAGCGTTCCATAAATCGCTCGCCTTCTGCATTCACCAAATAGCCGCCCTCACCCCGCGCACCTTCGGTAATTAACATCCCGCGCCCGGCAATGCCGGTGGGGTGAAATTGAAAAAACTCCATATCTTGCAATGGCACACCGGCACGTAATGCCATACCCATGCCATCACCGGTATTAATTAAGGCATTGGTAGTGGTGCGATAAAGTTGACCCGCGCCGCCAGTTGCAAGCAAAGTCGTTTTGGCTTCAATAATTAATTCTTCGCCGCTGTGAATATCAAACACATACGCACCGAGCACATTGCCGTCTTTATCTTTTAATAAATCCACCGCAAAGTATTCATCAAAAAAATGGGTTTTTGCGCGAATGTTTTGCTGGTACAAACTATGCAGAATTGCGTGCCCGGTTCGATCGGCTGCAGCACACGTTCGCGCCGCCTGTTCTCCACCAAAATTTTGCGACTGACCACCAAAAGGTCGTTGGTAAATTTTACCGTTATCTAAACGCGAAAATGGCACACCAAAATGTTCCATTTCATAAACCGCTTTAGGTGCGGCACGACACATATACTCAATTGCATCTTGATCACCTAAATAATCGCTGCCTTTTACGGTATCAAACATGTGCCAGTGCCAATTATCAGGCAATACATTAGCCAGTGCGGCATTCATACCGCCCTGCGCCGCAACTGTATGTGAGCGAGTGGGAAACACTTTTGACACCACCGCCACCGATGCATCGGCCTCGGCTAATTGTAATGCACCGCGTAAACCACCACCGCCGGCACCTATTATAAGCGCATCAAATCGTCGTCTTGGAATATCTTCAATCTTCATTTAATGAATACCATAAATAAGGCCTTAAATCCCCATAAGCTACTGCCAATTAATGTGCTGGCCACTAACGTTAGCGCCAACAACCGACCAACAACATTCGGCACATAATCGAGCACAATATCTCTTATGCCAATCCATGCGTGCCATGAAGTGGCGATTAAAAACAAACCGATTGAAATATTATTATACGGCGTAGCAACCCACTCGAGCCAAGCCGTTTCACTAAACGGATTGTTAATCATTAAAACCAAAAACAGATAAACAATAAACACCGCGATAAATACCGCACTGACTCTTTGTATTATCCACGGGCGTAAACCCTGTAAACCTGGAGAACTCATAAATATATCTCCACACTTAACAAAACAAAGACAATAGCTTCAATAATAAAAGCCATCCAGGCAAACCGACTGGCCTGTTTTTTTTCTAAACCAATATCAAAGTCAGTTAATAAAAATCGAATACCCGCAATAAAGTGATGCACAATTGACCACAATAAAATTACTGAAGATAATTGTACAAATGGGTGTTTGAGAATTTCGGCTGACTGTGCGAAACCGCTCGAGCTTTGCAATGATAAATCCAATAAATAGACTGCAAATGGAATAGATAAAAATAATAATAAACCGCTGATGCGGTGAAAGATAGAAACAAAGCCGGTTACCGGCAGATGAATTTTTACCAGATTCAGGTAGAAGGGTCGGTTATCAGATACCGCCATTTTTCATTTTCCTTTAAATTATAACCACAATAAATTATAGCCACAATAATTACCGTAATAACTGTAGCATCGTTATGCTAATGAAAAAACTATCGCGAAAAACTAATTTGAATAGAACTATTGTAGTAGAATTATATCAATATTCCACATACTCTGTGTGCTGACACTACAGTATAAAATGATTAATATCCAAGTATATATTAAACACAAAATTCTTTATAACATTATCGCAACCCGTTATGTAAGCACATGAGACGTTGTATAATATTTAAACAAACCTAATTTTTAATACAGGACAAGCAATGAAACCAGAGTGGATAGACTTTTTAACTAATGCCGGCGCAGAATTTGAAAACAATCAAGTTGTCAGTTTTGGTAATTTGCAACGCGAGCAACGCATGCTGCACACCGGCTTGGTTTTGTGCGACTTAAGCCACCTTGGGCTGATTTCGATTGATGGTGAAGATGCGGCGGATTTTTTACAGGGCCAGCTCACCAATGATGTGCGCGATGTTAGCCTGTTCCACAGTCAGTTAAGCGCCTATTGCACCCACAAAGGCCGAATGCTGGCCAACTTCAGGCTATTTAAACGCGATGAGAGTTTTTATTTGCGCCTGCCCCAGCCATTATTAGAATCTATAATAAAACGCATTAGCATGTTTATTTTAATGGCAAAAGTCAGTATGAAAGATAGCAGCGACTCACTTGTAAAAATCGGTTTATCCGGCCCTGACGCCAATCAAAAACTCGCGGAACATATAACAGAGATTCCCAAAGAAACCGATGATGTTTGCCAAACCAACGGTTATACGGTAATCAAATGTGCGGGTGAACTTCCACGCTATGAAATATACGGCGAGCTCGAAGCGATTCAAAACCTATGGAGCAAACTCGATGTTAATGCCGCACCTGTCGGCGCAGGTGCCTGGGAAACCTTAGACATACTCGCGGGTATTCCCACTATTCAGCCTGAAACCGCCGAAGCATTTGTGCCACAGATGACTAATATGCAGGTAATCAATGGGGTTAATTTTCAAAAGGGCTGTTACACCGGTCAGGAAGTGGTGGCGCGCATGCAGTATTTGGGCAAACTCAAGCGCCGAATGTTTCGTATTCAAATTGACACCAGTGAAACGGTAATGGCAGGCGATAAACTATTTTGCGAAGGCTCAAAATCGGGTCAGGGCACAGGCCAGATTATCAATGCACAAGCCGATGCCAATGATGGCTATGCGGCGCTTGCGGTGATTGATATTGCCGATGCTGAATCTGGTAAATTGCAATTACACGATGAAAATGGCCCCGCAATCACGATTCAATCGCTGCCCTATTCTATTGAAGAATAAGCCATTATCACTTTAGCCAATAGCTATTGGGTTATTGGCTAAAGACGCATTTTCAAAAACTCGACCGATTAAGACTATTTACTTTGGATTTTTAAACAATCTCTAACTACACTCATAAAATATGAGTGAACAAAGCCAACAAATACTTCAGCAGTTATTCAAAGCCATTGAAACCGATCAGATAAAACTACCTACCTTACCGGAAGTGGCGTTAAAAATTCGCCAGTCTGTCGAAAAAGACAATATGTCTGCGATGGACATTGCCAGCCTGCTTGCTCAGGATTCGTCCCTTTCTGCACGCCTGCTGCAACTAGCCAATAGCCCTTTATATCGTGCCCGCACAGAAATCGACAACCTTCAAATGGCGGTTACCCGACTCGGCATTCGAATTGTAAAAGACTTAGTGGTTATGCTGGCCATTAAGCAGACGTTTAAAGCCAAAAACAAAACCGTTGAGACACAGTTTAAGAGCATCTGGCAAACCAGTGTTGATGTGGCATCTGTGTGCAGAGTGCTTGCCAGCACTCAAAATGATTTAGATATGGAGCATGCCATGCTCGGCGGGTTAATACATAACATTGGCGCACTCCCTATTATCGAACTGGCCGACAGACAAGCTTCGCTATTTGATAAAGGTGAAAGCATTGAGCAGATTATTTGCGACATTCAGGGAACCGTAGGAGAAAAAATTCTGAGCTTCTGGAATTTCCCGCAGTCATTAATTGATGTCGCATCTCAATGGAATAATTTTAACCGTGATGTAAGCACATCTAGTGATTATGTTGATATTGTGCAAGCCGCGATTTTACATAGCCCCCACTTGCCTGCAAATGTGCCCGAAGATTGGTCAACTATTCCCGCGATTATTAAATTAGGGTTAGATCCAAACCTGAATCAACTAGACGAAAAATTACAAACTAAATTAGATGAAACCCGCGAATGTTTAATGCAGGTGTAAATTACATTGAGCCATAAAAAATAACACATGACAAATAAGTCATAAAAAACAGAAATAAAAATGATTTCAATACTTGATAAAACCGAAAGCTTTCTAACTGAAGTTAAAGAAGCCGTGGTTTCTGAAAGATTACTACTGCCTTCATTACCCGATGTCGCATTAAAAATAAGAGCTGAATGCGAAAAAGAAAACTCATCGATAAATACCATTGCTAATGTTATTTGCCAGGATCCGGCAATGACCGTACGTTTATTGCAAATAGCCAATAGCACAATATATCGCACACCGGTTACCACCGACAATATTCATATGGCGATTTCAAAATTGGGGTTAAAACTGGTGAGAAATTTAATTATCAGTTTATCCATGAAACAACTCTACAGAGCCAGTAGTGATGTCATTGCAGAACGCTTTCATGAGTTGTGGATTACCAGCATAAAAACCGCCGCCCTTGCACATTTGCTCGCAGCAAAAATTGAACATATCAACACCGAAAAAGCCATGCTTGCGGGGCTTATCCACAACATCGGCGCACTGCCTATCATTCTAATGGCCGAGGATGACGACGACTTATTTGATAAACCCGATGCACTTTGTAAAGTTATACAAAAAATGCAGGGCGAAGTCGGTGCATACATTTTTCAAAAATGGCACTTCCCCAAATACATGATTGATGTCGCAAATGAATGTTATCAATTTAGGCGTAATCATGATGGTCCGGCAGACTATGTTGACGTAATTCAAGTCGCCTTAATACAGGGCAGTATTTATACCGGACTGGATTGCCCGGAAGACTGGTCGACGGTTTCTGCATTTTCAAGACTGGGTATCGATACCGAATCACATGTATTAGACATAGAAGAAAATAAACTTATTTTTAATGAAACCACGACTCTTTTTAAATAGCCTATACTCCTAATAATGCGAATAGCACATATCTAAATATACACGGGGAAACCATGTCAGAAAAAGCCGATCAGTTCTATAACCAATTAAAAGCTGCCGTTGAATCAGACCAATTAGTGCTACCAACCCTTCCCGAGGTTGCCTTAAAAATTCGTGAAGCCGTAGAAAATGAAAACACATCTGCTCAACAAATTGCTGACACATTAACTCAAGATGCCTCACTATCGGCACGCTTAATTCAAGTTTCAAATAGTCCACTTTATCGCAGCCGAAATCCCATTGAAGATTTACAAATGGCAGTCACTCGCTTAGGCATTAAAATGGTCAGAGATCTGGTTATCAGCCTTGCGATGAAACAAATTTATCAAGCCACCTCTGATGTACTGGATGAGCATTTTCGCAAAAGCTGGAATACAGCTGTTGAAGTGGCTGCCATTTGCAGAATGCTGGCGACTACCATTCCCGGCATTAACCCCGAACAAGCACTACTAGCAGGATTAATTCACAATATTGGTGCCTTACCGATTCTTGTAATGGCTGAACATGATGATGATCTTTTTAACGATGGCGAAGCATTGGGCAATGTTATTGATGAACTCACCTCACCGGTTGGGGTTTTAATTCTCCAGACCTGGAATTTTGGAGACATTATGACTGACGTTGTTAAACACGCACATGACTTTAATTATGATCACGAGGGCGGCGCTAATTTAGTTGACCTTGTGCAAATAGCATTATTGCAAGGTGGCCACGAGTCACAAGAAGTGGACTGGGCAACGGTACCCGCATTCGCAAAACTCGGCATGGATGCTGATGTTAATGTGGTTGAAATTGAGGAAAACCAGGAAATCATAGAAAACACTAAACAATCTTTAATGGTTTAAGCGCATTTATTTTTTAGGTTGCTAGTAATAAATAAAAAAGGCTGTACCCACACAAAGCAGATCCAGCCTTTTTACAAATATCGAGCCTGATTATTTTTTGACTTGATTATCAATTTCAAGCTTGCGTAAATCTTTCGCAAGTTTATCTAAAATACTATTCACAAATGCATGACTTTTGTCTGAACCAAACATCTTAGCCAGTGTAATACCTTCACTGATAACCACTTTATAAGGCACATCAATTGAGTTTTTTAATTCATAAGTTGATAAACGTAAAATAGTCTGCTCAATTAAATCTAACTCGTCTTTTGTACGCGAACTATATTTTGCTATTAACTCGTCAATGGCGTTAACATCGGCAGGAATCGCATGCAATAATTTATGAAAATAATCGGTATCGACTTTTTCCATATTTTGTTCCTGATGAAATTGCACTTCAATTTCTTCAAGCTCATTACCGGATATGTGCCACTGATACAAAGCCTGCGTGGCTTTTTTACGAGCATTGCTGCGACCTTTCGCAAGTGATACTGACATTAAGCAATCTTCTTTAAAAGGTTAACCATTTCCAGCGCACTGATAGCGGCTTCTGCGCCTTTATTTCCGGCTTTGGTTCCTGCGCGTTCAATCGCCTGTTCAATCGTGTTTGTGGTAAGCACACCATTTATCACTGGAATATTATTATCCAGTGAAACATTCGCCATGCCTTTTGAAGCTTCACCGGCAACAAAATCAAAGTGTGGGGTTGAACCACGAATCACAGCACCCAAACCAATAATCGCATCGTACTTTGCGCTTTGCGCTAATTGTTGAATTGCCAGTGGCATTTCATAGGCGCCGGGTACTTTAACAACGGTAATATTTGACTCAGCTACGCCGTGACGTTTGAGTGCATCAATGGCACCACTTTCTAAACTTTCAACAATGAAGCTATTAAAACGTGCACTTACAATTACAAAGCTACCTTCTGTATACTGTAACTCGCCTTCTAATATTTTAATTTCTGACATGGTTTTCTCTTTAATTGTTAATTTAATATTTTCATCTTTGGTTTTATTCGCTTAAACCATCACGAGCTTAAACTCGCTCCTGCAATTTTTGATTATTCGTCGCCGGTTATATAGTCGACGACTTCTAAACCAAAACCGGCTAAGCCATGAATGCGCTTGGGTGCAGATAATAATCGCATTTTCTGCACATTTAAATCCATTAAAATTTGCGCACCAATTCCGTGGGTACGCAATTCTTCCGGTGAATCACTGGACTCTTTTTGTTCTTCCGAGTGCTCTAACATCCATTGTACAATTTGACGCGCTGATTCTGGCTCACGCAAAATAACAATCACACCCGGCTCATTTGCTGCGGCAATTGATTTCATTGCATCGCGTAATGGCCAGCCACATTTTCGGCTGGAGGCTAACACATCACACATGGTATTTTCCATGTGTACACGAACTCTTACCGGTTTTGCCGGATCGATATCACCTTTAACCAAAGCCAAATGCAAGTCATTGCCAATGGCATCTTGATAGGCAAATAAACGAAAGTGGCCAAACTCATTGGGGAAATCACTTTCCGCAACCCGCTCAACGGTTTTTTCATTTTGAATGCGATAACGAATTAAATCTTCGATAGTGCCAATTTTAAGATTATGCTGTTTTGCAAACGTTTCTAAATCGGGGCGACGCGCCATCGTGCCATCATCATTTAAAATTTCGACGATAACTGCTGCCGGTTCAAAGCCCGCCAAACGAGCCAAATCGCAACCCGCTTCCGTATGCCCCGCACGATTTAATACGCCACCGGGTTGCGCTTTAAGTGGAAACACATGGCCGGGCTGCACAATATCTTGCGAGCTGGCGCCATCTGCTACTGCAGCCTGCACAGTAATCGCACGATCTGCAGCAGAAATCCCCGTCGTCACACCTTCAGCAGCTTCGATACTAACGGTAAAGTTAGTGCCGTGCATATCATCAGTGTTGTCGACCATTTGCGGTAAACGCAATTGTCGACAGCGCTCTTCACTTAACGTTAAGCAAATCAGGCCTCGCCCGTAGCGTGCCATAAAGTTGATATCATCTGCCGTGCAGGTAGATGCGGCCATTAATAAATCGCCCTCATTCTCCCGGTCTTCATCATCCATAATGACAACCATTTTGCCCTGCTTAATATCTTCTATGATTTCTTCTATATTATTCAATTGCATACGATACTTTCTTAATGTAGTTTTACTTTATAAAACCATTCTCTGCGAGAAGGTTCCGGGTAATATTATTGTTTAAATCTGTGCTGGCTTCAGCAGCCGCCTCACCCAGCATTAGCCGCTCAAGGTAACGAGCTACGACATCCACTTCTAAATTGACTTGTGAACGCGCCTGATAACTGCCCATTATAGTTTCTTGTAAGGTATGGGGCACGATATTTAATTCAAACTGGCAACCATCAAGTTTATTCACGGTCAGGCTCACGCCATCAACAGTAATCGAACCCTTTACCGATATGTACTTTGCCAATGATTGGGGCGCCTCAATAATAAAGCGCACCGAGCGAGCATCGTCATAACGATCAATGACTTTGCCCAAACCATCCACATGGCCGCTTACCATGTGCCCGCCGAGGCGGGTTTGTAATGTTAAAGCTTTTTCAAGATTAACCGTGCTACCCGCTTTCAGTTGTTTTAACGAAGTTAGTGCTAAGGTTTCACCGGACACATCCGCACAATATGCATCATCGCGTAATTCTATGACGGTTAAGCACACGCCATTCATGGCAATGCTGTCGCCAAGTTGCACATCGCTCATATTCATTTTGCCGGTTTGAATCCAAAAGCGCGCATCGCCGCCCTTGTCTTCTATGGATTCAATATTGCCCAGTGATTCAATAATACCCGTAAACATTATCGATCCAGCTCCATCACCTGATAACTAATCGGCAAACCTGAAGCGGTGTTAAACTCACAACCGGCTTCAACCGCCGCTTCAGCAATTTGCTGTGCGGAGTCTAATCGATCATAAAGTACATGCATCGCACCCAATGCAAATTCAGAGCCGGAACCAATTGCCCAAAATTTATGATACTCGCTGACTTCACGCAAAGAATAAACTCCGAAAATACCTTTTGAATTGCAAATTAGTGCATCAATATGAGTAGCTTCATAAGGGTCATCTTCTTCATCTTTCGAATTTAAAAAATAGTTTTCTTTTAAAATAGGATGCAAGCCACGAAAGGTTTCAAAGATGCCTAAACGCGAACTGAAATCAATTTCGACTTTATCATCAGCTAACACCGATTCCATTACTAATGCATGGGCCGCACTGCCAACAATTCCAAAGTAACCATCTTTGTACGACTGAATTTTATTATAATCACGATCGTAAGCCGCACCCATACGCAGGTCACCGAAGGTGGTTAAACTGTCTGCCGCAATGCAAACCTGATTGTTTTTTCTGACCACGACGATTGTGGACATAAATATTCTCTCTTTTATTTATCTATTTTACTTCAGGGCTGATTAAAATAATTTTATGAAACCTTTAATATCTTTGGTCCGAACAAGAACCTGCTGTAAAAACAAACTTCGTCATTCCAACTACAAGCCTGCTGGAATGACGGTATTTATTTTTTATATTTCGGCACGGCGGTTAACCGCCAGTCATTACCCACCGCACGTATATCGTTTATTTCAAGATCAATACGTTGTTGCATGCTTTGTAACTCCGGCAAATGAAATAAACCTTTTGCCGAATCGCCCATAATATGCGGTGCAATATACACTACTATTTCATCAACCAGTTGTTGCGCTAATAACGCACCACATAATTCACTGCCGGCTTCTACATGCACTTCATTTGCCTGATGTTCGTCGGCTAAATATTTTAACATTGCGGTTAAATCTAATCTGGCATCTTTTTCTGCCAATGTAATAACATGCTCTGCCTGTTGTGTGCTAAAAACTAATATCTGCCCCGGCTGGTTAAAAATTTTACTATCTAATGAAACCTTTAACTGACTATCTATAATCGCTCTCAGCGGCTGATGCACTTCCATTTCCACATCTAAACCCAATGCTTCAGCGCTTATTCGCACATTCATCGATGGATCATCCGCCAACACCGTGCCACTACCGGTTAACACCACCGAACTTCGTGCGCGCATTTTTTGCACATCGGCGCGGGCGTGCTCGCCAGTAATCCATTTGCTTTCACCGGATGCCATCGCGGTTCGGCCATCAACACTCATGGCCAACTTTACCCGCACAAAAGGCAAGCTCCTTTGCATGCGTTTAACAAAACCCGGATTTAATTTTTCTGCTTCTACCTGCATTAAACCACTTAACGTTTCAATGCCTGCTTGCTGTAACTTTTGTAAGCCTTTACCTGCAACTAAAGGATTAGGGTCTTGCATCGCACAAACGACTCTCGCAATTCCCGCATTAATTAAAGCATCAGCGCAGGGCGGGGTTTTTCCCTGATGACTGCAGGGCTCTAAACTCACATAAGCCGTTGCGCCTTTGGCATTTTTCGCCGCTTGCTTTAATGCAAAAATTTCTGCATGGGGCCCACCGGCTTTTTGATGATAGCCTTCGCCGACAATTTTATTATTTAATACAATTACACAGCCGACTCTAGGGTTAGGTTGGGTGGTGTACAAACCTTTTTGTGCGAGTTGTATGGCTTTTGAAATGTAAAAATTATCTTGTGAATTTGCCTGCATGTTTTTTATGTTTTCTGTTGGATCGTTTTAACCCTATCGGCAGTTGAAGCTGCCTCCTGCACATTTATTGTTGCTTTAGCTTATTACTACCCTAGCTTACTGCTGCTCGAGTTTTTCAATGGTTTTTCTAAACGCATCGACATCTTCAAAACTTAAATACACTGATGCAAAACGGATATAAGCCACATGATCTAAAGTTTGTAACTCTTCCATTACCCAGTCACCAATGGTGCGCGCATTTACTTCACGCTCACCCTGCGATAATAATTTGTGCTTAATGTGACTGATACTTTCTTCAATTTTTTCAACACTCACCGGACGTTTTTCTAAAGCTTTGGTGAAACCCGAGCGTAACTTGGCTTCATCATAAGTTTGGCGGGTACCATCTTGTTTTACGATGCGCGGCAAACTTAACTCGGCGGTTTCATAAGTCGTGAATCGCTCCGAGCAATCCACGCACTCACGACGCCGGCGAACTTGATCGCCGTCGCCGCCAAGTCGAGAATCGACCACGCGGGTGTCGGGAGCTTTACAAAATGGACAGTGCATAATTTAAATTTAAGTCCGTTAGACTAAGCTTTATATACCGGTAGTTTGGCACAAATTTCAGAAACTTTATCCTGCACGCCTTGTATCAGTGCCGCGTCACCCATATTTGAAATAATGTCACACATCCAAGCTGCCAGGTCTGCAGATTGGTGTTCATTAAAACCACGAGTAGTTAGCGCCGGTGTGCCGACACGAATTCCCGATGTTACAAAAGGTGATTGCGGGTCATTGGGAACCGAGTTTTTATTCACCGTAATGTGGGCTTTACCCAATGCATTTTCAACATCTTTACCGGTTAAGCCGGCTTTAATAAAGCTCACTAAAAACAGGTGATTTTCGGTGCCGTTAGAAACCACCTCATAACCGCGATCCATAAATACCGCCGCCATTGCCTGGGCATTTTTCACGACTTGCTTTTGGTACTCAACGTACTCGGGCTCCATCGCTTCTTTAAATGCCACGGCTTTTGCTGCAATCACGTGCATTAACGGACCACCTTGAATACCGGGGAAAATAGCGGAGTTAAACTTCTTTTCGATCTCTGCATTGGCTTTGCAAAGAATAATGCCGCCACGGGGGCCACGTAATGTTTTGTGGGTAGTTGATGTCACAACATCAGCAATCGGCACCGGATTGGGATAAATACCCGCCGCCACTAAACCTGCAACGTGGGCCATATCAACAAATAAATACGCGCCTACTTCATCGGCGATATCGCGAAATTTCTGCCAATCCATGATTTTCGAGTAAGCCGAAAAGCCCGCCACAATCATTTTAGGTTTGTGCTCGCGTGCCAATTCGGCTACCTGTTCATAGTCCACTTCACCAGTGGCTTCATTTAAACCATACTGCACCGCATTGTACATTTTGCCCGAAAAACTCACTTTAGAACCGTGGGTTAAATGCCCGCCGTGGGCCAAACTCATGCCCAGTACCGTGTCACCCGGAGCACATAAAGCCATATAGACCGCAGCATTGGCCTGCGAGCCTGAGTGCGGCTGCACATTGGCGTAGTCCGCACCAAACAGTTTTTTAGCTCGATCAATGGCTAATTGCTCAGTTTTATCAACATACTCACAGCCACCATAGTAACGTTTTGCAGGATAGCCTTCCGCATATTTATTAGTGAGTGCAGAACCCTGCGCCTGCATAACCCGCGGGCTGGTATAATTTTCAGAGGCAATTAACTCAATGTGGTCTTCCTGACGCTGGGTTTCCTGATTGATGGATTCCATCAATTCATCATCATAGCCTTGAATAGTCATATCTGCTGAAAACATTTTCTAAATTCTCCGTATGTGGCAATAGTGGCGATATTAGCCAAAGTGCATAAAGGCCGCATAGCATAGCTTATATGGGGTGTGGAGACCAGTGCAGATACTAGATATAGCGTAAAAGCTGTTGAAAATTCAGACCCTGGGCATAACGGACTATTGAGTGCTTTCAGATGCCGGCATAGAAATTACATTTTGCCCGGGATGAAACGTCGCGCCTTTTTGGATTTTATCCGCAGACTGTTTCTGCACGTTATTGGACGGTAAATTAACCGGAACTTCAAATGTACGAGACTGGCTCGCTTCGATGGTATTAATCGTGGCAGAAACAATCAACGTGTGCTCCCCAAACTGCTCGGGCAATAACTCTATCAGCAAGGTTTGATCTGCACCCCGCGTTAAATTATTAAGCAAAAAATCTGTTTGAGAACTCAACACCGTTAAACCTGACTTAGATATAATTTTTATCTGCAACGATTCTGCACTGTGTTTCACTTTAAACATCAGCTTAAGCTGCAAAGGTTCGTTTAACACGATACGATTTAAAAACGCATAACGCATCGCAATATCCGCATGAGGCTTAACGGTTTGATGATAACCAGGTGATTTTTTAATTGCATTATTTTGCTGAGCCATCTTCATACCGGATTGATGACCGACATTCGTATGTGCCGGTTGATTACACGCTGATATCAGCATCAACATAAAAAATACTGTAATTAGCTTTAGCATGATTTTCATCTCAATAGGTTTCATAAATCGGCAACTGATCGGTTACGCCAGGATTAGCCGTGCTTTGCGAGCTACCATAAATATCACTCACCGGGTCAATTCTTTGCGCATTTAAAAGCGCATCAATGGCATCTGCACTCACCACATTTTGATCTTTTAAAGGTTTAATAAAACTAAATACACTGGTTAGCGCCTGGGTATTTCTTTGCTCACCTACTAGCACATTATAAATTAATGAAAGATCTAAATTAAGCAGATCTGTACCGTCGGCATCGTTATCGTATAAATCATAAAGAACAGATTGAACAGAACACTCGCTAAACCAACCCGCATTAGTGCAGTAATTATTTTCTAAATTAATAGAAAAACCATTTGATTGTCTAGGCCCCGATGTATCAATATATAATGGATTGTCGGTTACAATCGCAGAAAACGCATTGCTAAAACCCTCGCTAAAGGCAACGCGGATATCGAGAACATCATCAACACCATGTATGCCACCTATCGAATCAGAACGTGAAAAATTATCCTCAAAATAATGCGCCCATTCGTGAATAATAACGTGCTCGTCATACTCGTCGGTATCGACGTTCTCTGTACCCGATAAAAATATTTCAGAGCCATCATAAAACGTACCGGTGTCATTTAATTGTGAATTATCTGGGCTCCAATTAATTTTTAATTCAGGAAATTGAATATTACCATCAACATTTAATATTTTATCTTTGGCTTTTCTTACGCTGTCTAAAATGGCGAAAGGTGCAGCCACTCTAACGCCGGTATAACGGCTGCCACCCCAGCCGGATGGTGCATAAATATTACGCGTAATATTAGCGGTCGCAACAAAGCTATTTCCATCCATTGCATAAACCGGTTTAGAGGCAATGGTGTTATCAACCACACTAAAATTCCAGTTATTCGCACTTAGCATTTGCGCTTTTACTCTAACTAAAGCACTTTGATTGTTGGGAAAATCCAAACTATAAAAACCGGTGTTATCGGTCACACCAACACTATAAGCACCACCATTACAAATCACTTCTACTACGGCTTGCTGTACAGGTTCACTCGTTGTACTGGAATAATCTAGTGAGTTACCCGTATCTGAATGAGGAACTCTGGCAAACTCAATAACACCACTCACCGTACTATCATCACCCGTTACACAGTTAGATGGAGACGTTGATTGAACAACAGGGTTACTCACTTTGGTTTTTTGCTGGGGTTGGGTTTGAAAATTTAATTGTGATTTTTCATCTTCAAATAAAGAACTATAAGTAAATTCATTAATTTCGAAAACATAATTACCTGCATTTAAATTGGTCGTTAAGGTTTCTTGATTATATATAACGGTGTCAGCCCAATCGATTCTTATACCATTTCTGTAAAGGGTTATATCGGGGTCTGCCGGATTAATTCCACTCGTGCGAGTTACCTGCAATGAAACCGTAGAAAATGCATTAACCGTAAACCGAATAAATCGGGACACACCCAGTCCGTTATAACCAGTATTTTCAACACTGGTGCAAATAGTATTAGTTTGAATGCTGCCGTTATTGGTTAACTGTGCATCGTAACAAGTTTGGAGAGCCGTTGGGTTGGGTTCACCTTCAAAAATGTTTGGCGCTGTTTCTGGACCACCCGAACACCCCATAAACGTAAGAACCGCAATAAATAGTAAAAAAAGATATATAAACTTCATAATAATAATAATAATAAAAAGCAATTTAAGCTTAAGTTAATGTAGATATAATTGTGTAAATTCTAATGTAATGTTGAGTATAATGCACAAACACTAAACATCGCTCTTTTACTTCACAAAAAATGTAAATAAATTATGGCACAGTATATCTATACAATGAATGGGGTGGGCAAAATTGTTCCCCCTAAAAAAGAATTACTTAAAAACATTAACCTTAATTTTTTCCCCGGAGCCAAAATTGGTGTGCTGGGCTACAACGGCGCAGGTAAATCCACCCTGCTAAGAATTATGGCTGGCATTGATACCGACATCATTGGCGAAGCTCGTCCGCAGCCCGGCATTAATATTGGTTTTTTACAGCAAGAGCCCGAACTGGACGAAACCAAAGATGTGCGTGGCAATGTTGAAGAGGGCCTAAAAGTTGTTAAAGAAGCGCAGGCCAAACTTGAAGCAGTGTATGCCGCGTATGCCGAGCCGGAAGCGGATTTTGACGCCCTTGCCACTGAACAGGCTCAACTAGAAAACATTATTCAGGCGGCAGATGCACATAATCTCGAACATACTTTAGAAGTCGCCGCAGATGCTCTACGCTTGCCTCCTTGGGATGCGGATGTCAGCACGTTATCCGGTGGTGAGCGCCGTCGCGTTGCGCTATGTCGATTATTATTATCGGCTCCTGATATGTTGATTCTCGACGAACCCACCAACCATTTAGATGCGGAATCAGTGGCCTGGTTAGAACGGTTTCTGGCTGAATTTACCGGCACCGTGGTCGCCGTTACCCACGATCGCTACTTCCTCGACAATGTTGCAGGCTGGATATTAGAGCTGGATCGCGGCCAGGGCATCCCCTGGGAAGGCAACTACTCGTCATGGCTGGAACAAAAAGATGCGCGTCTGGAAATGGAAGAGAAAAAAGAAGCCGGTCGTCAAAAAGCCATTAAAGCCGAATTAGAGTGGGTACGCTCCAATGCTAAAGGCCGCCACGCGAAGAGCAAATCGCGCATGAGCCGTTTTGAAGAACTGCAATCGGATGACTATCAGAAACGCAGTGAAACCAAATCCCTGTATATTCCTCCCGGCCCCCGATTAGGCGATTTGGTGGTGGAAGCGATTGATATCAGCAAAAGTTTTGGTGATAGGCTGCTTTATGAAAACGTTAATTTTAATCTGCCAAAAGGTGGCATCGTTGGTATTATCGGGCCCAATGGTGCGGGTAAATCCACTCTGTTTAATATGATTGCCGGCACTGAAAAACCCGATTCGGGCGAGTTTCGAATTGGCGATTCGGTAGAAATCGCCTATGTTGACCAGAGTCGTGACTCATTAAACGGCGAGAATAGCGTGTGGCAGGAAGTTTCTGATGGCCTCGATAATATTGAAGTTGGCCGCTACACCACCTCCTCCCGCGCCTATGTCAGCCATTTTAATTTCAAGGGCGACTCACAGCAAAAAAGCATCAAAAACTTATCCGGTGGTGAGCGCAACCGGGTACACCTTGCCAAACTCATGAAAAAAGGCGGCAACCTGTTGTTACTCGATGAGCCCACCAATGATTTAGATGTGGAAACCTTACGTGCACTTGAAGAAGCAATACTCGACTTTCCAGGTTGTGCGGTGGTTATCTCCCACGATCGCTGGTTTTTAGATCGTATCGCTACGCACATTTTGGCATTTGAAGGTGATTCAACGGTTACCTGGTTTGAGGGTAATTATTCTGATTACGAAGAAGACCGAAAACGTCGCCTGGGTGATGATGCGATTAACCCGCACCGGATTAAATACAAACCACTGAAATAAATAATTCTCTGAAGGAGCACTATTTCTTTATGCACATGTAAAGTTTTTTTTGCTTTTCATCTCAGCCATACTATTCTTTTTTAAACTCTTTAAAAAAGAACAGTATGGCACTCAACTCTGTATTACCCGATCACATTGGGCGTTTTAAAATAATTAAAGAACTGGGCAAAGGCTCCCAGGGTATCGTTTATTTAGCCGCCGACAAACAACTCGAACGTAACGTTGCCATTAAAACCATTCAACTAGAAAAAAGCACACCCCGCATAAAACAACAACTACTCACTGAAGCGCGCACCATTGCCAAACTTCAGCACCCCAATATAATTACTTTATTTGAAATGGACGAGCACTTAGGCACACCCTATTTAGTTTTCGAATATGTTGATGGCATTTCCCTTAAAGATTATTTAATTAAAAAGGCGCGCTTAAATTCCAAAGATACGATTAATATTATAGCGCCGTTATTAAATGCCATAGCTTATGCCCATAAACGCGGCGTTATTCATCGCGATTTAAACCCCTCTAATATTTTAATTACGCCACAGGATAAACCCCGTTTAATGGATTTTGGTATCGCCACACTATTAGGCCAACGACACAATGAATCAGAAGAAGGCCTGTGGGGAACCTTTAAATATATGTCACCGGAACAATGCAATAATGAAAAAACAAATGCTACTTCCGATATTTTTTCACTCGGGTTAATTTTATATGAAATGATCAACGGGCAACAAGCCATACAAGCCGAAAACAAATACGCCATTATCAATAAAATAGTAAATGAAGATATCGAATACCCCAGTGATATGGATATAGCCGTTCAAGAAATAATACAAAAATCTTTATCAAAAGATCAACAACAACGTTATGCCGATGCCCTTGATATGCGCCAGGATTTGCTCACCCATTTACAACGTATTTCTACTGACACAACTTCACAATCTAAAAATAATTCAAAAGCAGGTGAAACCAATAGCACCTTAGATTTTTTACTGCGCCGCATGGAACACAAAAAAGATTTTCCAACAATGTCGCATCAAGTTGTAGAAATAAGTCAAAAGGCCAAAGCCTCGGGTGAAACATCGGCGAATATTTTATCGAATGCGATATTAAAAGATTATTCGCTTTCCAGTAAATTATTACGTTTGGTCAACTCTCCATCCTATGGTCAGTATGGTGGAAAAATTAGCACGATATCACGAGCTGTTGTTATTTTAGGCTTTGAAGAAGTACGCAATGCAGCATTAGGTCTAATGCTTTTAGACCACCTCAAAGATAAAAATCAAGCCAGTAATTTAAAAGAAGCCTGCATCAGCTCAATGATAAGTGGCAGCCTCGCACATGGGGTAGCCAATAAAATGAACATAAAAGATAAAGAAGAAGCTTATGTCTGCTCGATGTTTCATCAATTGGGAAAACTTCTGTCTATTTACTATTTTCCCGAAGAAGCTGAAATTATTTTTGGTATTATGAAACAAAAAGGCATGAAAGAACACGTTGCCGCCGAAGCTGTTTTAGGCGTAACTTTTGAAAAAATAGGTATTGCCGTGGGCGAGTCGTGGCAACTGCCTGCCGAACTCATTGACAGTATGCACGCTTTACCCGCAGGTGAGCTTAAAAAACCCTTAAGTCAGAACGATTTATTAAAACACGTATCCGGGTTTTCAAACGAATATTGCGACATGATTAACACATCAAGCGCACAAGACCGCCAACAAAATTTTGAAAATTTAGCATCACGTTATAGCAATAGCATGAGCATTTCCCGTTCACAGATGGAAATCATTTTATCTGACGCCATAAATGAAATGGAAAAATATGCAAAATTAGTTAATTTAGATTTAGGTAAAAGTGAAATTTTTAACAATGCGACCAAATGGACGCCAACAAAATCAAATGATAAAGACACAGAAACAGAATCTTTAGAAACGAGTAAAAATAAACTTGGTGATAAAAAAAATCAAATCCAAAATAATCAAATCATTGAGGCGATACAGGAAATAACCGATGCCATTTTAGATGGTGCCGCGTTAAATAATATTTTAATCATGGTGATGGAAACAATTTTTACCAGCTTTAATTTTCATAGGGTTATGTTTTGCTTTATCAACAAAGGCCGCACATCAATAAGCGCCAGATTTGGCTTTGGCCCTAACATTGAAGAAATAATTAATCGTTTTAGCATCCCTAATGGCGGTGATGACATTTTTAACCAATCATTAAAACAGGCCAAAGATTTAGTTTTAGAAGACACATCGGATTCAAGTTCAAAACAATTACTACCCAGCTGGTATCGAGAAAAGTTTGCCAAAAAATCTTTACTTGTTTATCCGATTGTCGTAAAAAACATTCCTATCGGGCTTTTATATATTGATTCAATTGCTCCAATTTCCATATCAGATGAAAGCCGGCTTACGCCAATACGCACTTTACGCAATCAAATTATACTAGCCATTAGGCAGTCTTAATTATCTAAAAAATCAATACCTGTACCACCGAGTCCGCAATATCCGTTGGGATTTTTAGCTAAATATTGTTGATGATATTCTTCGGCATAATAAAATACATCTGCCTCAATAATTTCTGTTGTAATTTCAGGGTGATTATTTTTAGTTAATAATAACTGATATTTAGACCGGCATGACTCAGCCATTATTTTTTGCTCGGCAGTGAAAGTATAAATCCCCGAACGATATTGTGTGCCCCTATCATTGCCTTGTTGCATACCCTGAGTCGGGTTATGGTTTTCAAAAAAAACACTCAGTAACTTTTTATAACTGCAAACTGCTTCATCAAAAACCACCAACACCACTTCATTATGTCCGGTCATTCCGGAACAAACTTCCTGATAAGTTGGATTTTTTGTTATTCCCGCAGCATAACCAACTGCCGTTGAAAACACTCCATCCAGCTGCCAAAACTTTTGTTCAGCTCCCCAGAAACACCCCATTCCAAATATTGCCTTAACGTATTTTTCAGCGAAAGGCCCAGTTAATGGATTGCCATTTACAAAATGCGAAGACGGAATTTTCATACTCTGCTCTCGCCCCGCAATGGCCTCATCAGGGGTTGGTAATGACATTTTATTTTGCAATGTAAACATTATGTTGCTCTCATAATTAGGAGTTAAGCTGTATTGATCTTTGTGCGAATAATTAACGGACTCGGTCATTGAAAGGCGCTGGACATACTATACACATTTACACCACTCAACCAGAATCCCATGGCCACAAAAAACCAGTTTTCTACTTTCAGTTCTATTCATTCAGTTCTATTCATTTTTTATCGAAAACATTCGATCAATATTTCCACTACCAATTAATTTTTTAGTAACCGGTTGGAGCTGGTCTAACCACTGGCGGGCAAAATCTGCATTCTCGGGTAAACTGGCCCAACGACGTGGAATATAGGTATCCATGCCTAAAATAAAGCGTTTTGAGTATTGTTCCAGTAAACTTTTCCACTGAGGTACCAGCTTGTTCTTTTCATCAAACATATTATATCGAAACGATAATTCACAAAATAATTTGGGGTACTGTGCAAGCATACGACTAACATCTTCAACGGGATGATCCATTCCACAATGCGCCCAGATTATATCGATCCCAGGCTGCATTTTAATTAATGCTTCAATCGTTTCCCCGTCGGCATGTGCACTGAGCATAATTTTATGATCTGCAACAAGTTGCATCAATTGACGAATCACCACTGTATCTTTATGATCTTTAAACAGATGAAACTCACCGAAACCTTTATATATTCCAGTCGATAGTTTTTGTTTTACATAATCAACCATTGTTGGATCCGAATGCCAGGTAAACCGATCACGGAAAACACGATAAGGCATTAAAAAAGGAATAACTCGCTGCGGAGAAAACTTATAAAGTTTTTCAGTTCCTGCTGTTGGAGTGCTAAAAACAATGACCCTATCTATTCCATTTTCAGTTAAATAACTAAACACCTGTTGCGGTGACAAATCATTCCAGACAGTCTTGTTATAATGGATATGACCATCATTTAAATTACTCGCCCATAAGGGTGTTATAGATAATAGCAATAGAAAACTGAACACCTTTACAGACACTATCGAATATTTATAAAAACAGAAGAAAAAAATTTTATTTATTAATAATTTTACATCGTCATTCATTTTTTACCCCCGGTCTCACATTTCGAATAAAACTGGATCAATACATCGATAAATTATAGGACATTAAGGTCGTATTCTCTTCTATATCATTAATTTTATCATCGGAAAAGCATCCGCTTTTCAAACAAATTTGGTTTGCTAATCTTATATGCGTTTTCAATAATTTAAGGGAGTAATGACAAACAATCATTAGTTTGCACCACAGAACATTATCGTTAAACGCAGCCCTTTCGAAAATGTACTGCTCAAGTCATGCCAGACACATTTTTTAGAGAATTTTCATAGTTAATTGCTGACTGATCATCATTCGCCGTATGCAGCCTCTCAAGATTGTAATACCTCATGTAAGCGTCTACAGCTTTTTTCATATGCTCAGGGTTGGCTGAGCAGTT
>Ga0316207_10000902_pt1 | contig 41256 bp, 41 predicted proteins | sample 6weekpyrite_MG_FD_204943 | JGI IMG/M metagenome (GOLD analysis project Ga0316207, IMG submission 204943) | Microbial mat bacterial communities from mineral coupon in-situ incubated in ocean water Damariscotta River, Maine, United States -... | ecosystem: Environmental > Aquatic > Marine >... | reverse complement strand
GTGGTGGTGGCTGAAGTTCAAGCTAAATAGCCGAAGGTCTGCTGCTGGCCGTTTGTTCCTGTTAAATAGAAATTCTAAACGACTAAAAACTGTCTTGGAATTCAGGGGACAGTATACCTGTTTCCGAATAACTGACTTTCCCATGATCTTTTGATGGATGTTGAGTCAGGCCTTTTGCTGCCATATTCGGACTATTCGATATTTAAGAACGTCAGCATAGTCGGAAAAGGACAGGAATAAACACATTAAAATTAACAACAAAACATGAGGTCTCGTTAATTAAATTATTATGCGCAAATGGAAAAGTTATGTCATTAGTATTTCAATATGGTTCGAACACATCAATTGAAAGATTGAATTCTGCTGCCAGGCACCAATGGTCAGTGCGTTTCAGCACGAAGACGATGTGGAGCGCTTTTATCGAATGCTACCGAAAAGGCTGAAGAAATTTGGCCTTGAGGTAGCACAAGAGAAGACCAATAGACCCCCGTTACCCGAGGAAAGGCAAGCGATTTATCTTTGTAGGATTTGAATTCTACCGGGAAAAAGATCGCAAGGGTCAAGCTCGGGTGAAATGACGTACCACCCCAAAATGGGTGCCCCTGTTTCCCTGTTCAGCGATACCGGCAGGAGAAGGGGAGGCTAGTCTTCGCCGGTCTCTTCCTCGGTATAATCTGCTGCCCGCGGGCCAGCATCGCGTTTTTCCTTGTCCTCGTCATAAGGTGCGGCCCAGTCCTCACGGCGCATCTCTGTACCTGAAGGGAAGAGGATGTCTTTTTCTTCATCCATGGGACCCGTCCAGTCTTCCGGGGCTTCAATGCGCTCTGCGCCGAGCGCGTACCATTCCGTTATAGCTAATTCATCCAGGGTGCCATCGAAATACTGTATCTCCACGCCACCGCCTTGCTCGTCCAGGGCAACAACAAAAAATTTCTGGGCTTTCCGGGGTAAGTGATACCACTCGCCTACAATTGGATCAGCTGGATCAGCCATTTTGCCTCCCGGTTATGTTTACCAAACCTTTGATAGAATCCTGAAAGGGGAAACAGGGTCGAACGCCTTTTTCATCCCGACCGCATTACCGCTGACGCTTATAGGTGCCGATCAGCTCCGCCTGTTCAAGGATATGCCCCTGCATCGCCTGTTCCACCTTTGCCCTGGTGGCTTCGCCCGGGTCCGGCAACACGGCATCCAGGGCATAAAGCTTGAAAAAATAACGATGAGTCCCGATAGGTGGGCAGGGTCCACCATAACCGGCTCGCTTCCAGTCGTTGAGACCTTCGCCGGTTCCCGGGGGCAGCCCCGCAGAGGCCGCCTGTTCCGGCAGGCCGCCGGCATCAGGCGGGATATTGTAGAGCACCCAGTGGACCCAGGTCATTTTCGGAGCTGCCGGATCCGGCGCGTCCGGGTCGTCCACGATCAGCACGAGGCTCTTCGTTCCTGCCGGCATGTCAGACCACCTCAGCTCAGGAGAGATATCGTCCCCGTCACAGCTGTACCGTGCAGGAATGTCCCCCTTGTGTTGAAATGCGGGGGAGGTGATCGTCAGGGCCATGGAAGCTTGCCTCTCGCTATGGGTTTGATGCTCACCGGCCGCCTGCACGTGCTGGCCGTATGACATCAATGACAGGACTATAATGCTTAACAGCCGGCCCGGCCATTGAGATATGTCTGCCCGCACCATTTGCGTTCTCCAACTCACTGTTATTATCAATAAAGTATAGTCGAATGATCTGCCATTCTCTATTGCGTGGTCTGCCCGGAATATGCTGGCCTCGCCGGACTGGGCATCTGGCCAGACTGGCTGTTTCCCCTGTCATTTGAGCCCCGTCACTCCTGTCTTTCCAACACGATGGCTGCAAAGCAATCTTTTCCCGAATTCGACCTGGTTTTATACTTTAATAATCGTGATCATGGTGTTGTCGCCCGCCTGGGCGGCGGTGAGCACAATAACGGAGTCCAGAGACATGCCGGATCTGCGTATGAAAGAAGCCATTGCGTTCATGATGGACTTTGCCGAGCGCACGGGGCTCACCTCCGATCACCCCAGGCAGCGCTATTTGTGGACGGACGCCTTCGCGGTGTGCAACCTGCTTGGCCTGGCGCGTATGACCAGGGAGCAGCGCTACACCGAGCTTGCCCTCAGGCTGGTCGAGCAGGTGCACCATACCCTGGGCCGTCAGCGACAGGACGATCCGCGTACCGGCTGGCTCAGCGGCCTGGGCGAAAACGAGGGTGAATCCCATCCGACCCGGGGCGGACTCCGGATTGGCAAGCAACTTGCCGAGCGTGGACCGAATGAGCCCTATGACAATCAGCTGGAGTGGGAACGCGATGGCCAGTATTTCCATTATCTTACCAAGTGGATGCACGCCCTCGATCAGGTGACGCGTGCGACCGGACGGCCGGAATTCAACCTGTGGGCGCGGGAACTCGCCGAGGTCACGTACGCTGCCTTCACCTATCTCCCACCCAACACCGGGGGCGCACGTAGAATGTATTGGAAGATGAGCATTGACCTTACGCGTCCGCTGGTGCCCTCCATGGGGCAGCACGATGCGCTGGATGGGTACATAACCTGCCTGCAACTGCATTCGACCGCTGCCAGTCTGCCTGAATCGGTGGGTGGGCCGGGTCTTGAAGATGAGATTGCTGGATTTGCGGCCATGCTGGAGGGGGGCGAGTGGGCCACCGCCGATCCATTGGGCATCGGCGGTCTGCTGGTTGATGCCTTCCGGGTGCAGCAGTTGATGCAGCACGGCGAACTGTTGTCGGACGACCGGCTGCTCATAAACTTGCTCACCGCGTCAGTTGTGGGCCTGGAGTATTTCGCACGAAGCGGGGAGTTGCACAGGCCGGCGGATCAGCGGCTTGCCTTTCGGGAGTTCGGGCTGGCCATCGGGTTGCATGCCGCAGGGCTGATGCAGGAAGCCCTCCACAGCAATCCGGATCGCCCTTTTGGCAGTCCAGAAGTGCGCGCACAGCTCCAGGCGCTGATAGAGTATGTGCCCATCGGTGACGAAATCGAATCCTTCTGGCGAGACCCCGGGCATCGAAGCGCCCGCACCTGGTCCGAGCACCGCGACATTAACGAAGTGATGCTGGCTACCCGCCTTGCGCCGGATGGATTCCTCCTGCACCCGGATTGGCTTCCCTGCCAGCGGGTAACATCATGATCGCATCCTTGCGAGTAACTATTGTTTGTCAGTCTAGCCGCTACCTCAATGAGGAGCCAGGCGAACAGGCGGAAAGGAGAAATTTCTGTGTGCTTGTATTAGTAGTCCAACGGCAGCTTCGGCCGAAAACAGACTGGTTATTAAATAATGATTCAGCCATGGTTACCTTTATTAGCAGTAATTATATTCTGACCTCGATTTCCCACCCTAATCGCAGATATACTATTAAACGACCAATGAATTCAAGGAGTCATGATGTTTTTTACCCCGGAAAACCTGGCAGAGTTAAATGGGAAAAACCGGGTCAGAGAACATTGTTCTCTGACGCCTATCCTTTTAAAGAAATACGTTGAGACAAAGTTGGTGCAATTAGATAGCGATGATTTAGAGTTGCAAAAGAAAAGGGGGCGGAGTAATTAAATAGTAACCAACTCAGTACGTGGATAAGTAAAAATCTCTCTGCCCACTTAATTATGAACCCAATGGAAAAGCTGTTTGCGGAATTTATTGAGCGTTCGATTCAGGCTTTGTCGGAGTAGGGTGAAAGTAACTGCTAGATACATCTGTAATTTGCTGGCTTACCGATTCGACGCTGGCCCCCGTTTCAATGGCGGTGGAGCTGGAAACACTGGTAATCAATGAATCCCGGTATTTCCTGGGATCTTGCAGGTAAGGGTTTGACTCGAATAATGATTTCTTTTTCATAATTAATAATATCGGCATTTTAAGGATAAAAATCAAGTGCTTATTTTACTGTTGTCCCGTTAACTTTATATCCGTCATGCTGGCGCAGGCTGGCATCCAGAAAGTTGTTGAAACCACTGGATTCCGGCCTTCGCCGGAATGACGGGAGAGATTGTTGAGAATTCATGTCTCAATTTCTCAAATCACACTACAGCTCACGCTAAACAACTCATTACCACATGGCAAGTACTTGTTAACGGGACAGCAGTGTGTTTATTTAAAGATTAACAAATATAAGTTGTTGAATAGTTGAGGGTATTTTGAGCGCATCAGAAATAGCAAACAAAGTTTGGACTACGCCCACGTCTTACGTGCACTTCAGAACCGCTTCGCGTTTTCCCTAGAATCCCTTCGGGCTTCATTAGGGACTTCCAAACGGAGTCTGGTCGCAAAAGTATTTCCTACGCTTCGCTCCGGTTACGATGGTGTGGGGTATGGGGATTATGTCGAGGCCGCTCTCGCACGTCCATGTGCTTCGCGGCACCTGTGTATCCATGCACATCGCAAATCACCTATAAATGAGGTTCCACATGAGTGCGTCTGAGATTGTAAATAAGGTTTGGAATTATGCGCACGTCCTCAGGGATGACGGTGTTGGATACGGTGACTATCTGGAACAGATTACGTATCTCATTTTCCTGAAAATGGCCGATGAGCGGGAAACAGGCGGCCAGGAAACCAGGGTGCCGAAGAAGTACGCCTGGGCCAGGTTAGTGAAGTTAGATGGCGATGATCTGCCGTAAAATATGAAAGAGTATTTAATGAAAACTGAATGCACTCAATTAATTAACGGTATTAGCCAGCAGCTTCTCCCAGGCCATGAGTGCAAACACCGGATCCTGCGGCCGTGTCTGTGGGCCGATCTGTACACCCGTCAATGCCCATTTCGTCGCCTCCGCAGACCACATCGGTTTATGTGTTGATACCGTCACCCAGGCAATGAGTCCAGGCAGCTCGGAGGGCATACCCCTGGCGTCGCCTGCACGCATTTTCCCCTTCAGCCATTCGACAGCCAGGCCCCTGACCGCCTGCAGCTTTTGACGGCGTCTGTCGTCAAAGCGGACACGTTGCACTTCCTGCGCTGTCGCCAGTAGCCAGAACAGATCATTCGGCAGGTTGAATGCGACACCGTAGCCGCTGTCGTCCTGATATGAGTGATAGAGCCTGTTGTCGCGTAGATTTGTCTGCAGGATATAATCAAGCGTGGCGGCGGCCAGATCATGGGTATGTTCATCATCGAGCAGGTCACCGATCTTGACCAGTGCCCAGGCCGCCTGGGCATTGGTATCTGTTCGTTTTATGCGATCGATGGGCGGCGGCGCACGGCGTTCGCGTTCCCGCCGGCTGGCGCTGTAATACGTCGGATCAGCGATTTGGGCCTGATAAAACCCACCCGCGCGTGTATCCCATAGCACTTGTTCCAGGTATTCGACTGTTTGCTCGGCCGTGTGGATCAGCGCCGGGTCGTTGTCACGTTTTCCGACAAAAGCCAGCCAGTAGGCGAGCCAGATATTGGAATCCAGCAGCTTGGATGTCTCCAGATGCTCATCGGCGCGGTGTGGATCGCGGAAATAAAACAGGCCGCCATCCACTTCATCGTACAGGCGCTCCATGGTGATATGCGCAGCATCCCGTGAACGTTGCGGCCAGAGATCCTGTTGCGCCAGGTAGAGCCAGGCAACTGGCGCGGGTCGTTTAATTCTGACCCCGCTTTCCAGCTGCCGGGTAAATGTGCCCGTCTCGGGTTCAAAGAGCGTATCAAGATATTCAAGATACGCCCGGCGGAACGCCAGATAACTGGGGGTATCCAGTCGGGTGATGCGTATCGTCGGTGCATCGATCTGGACTGGCAGCCAGGTTTTACCCGTTGCGATTTCGTCCAGAGCAGCGATCATATCCTTTACACTGAGGATGCCCGGCAGGCGCGCCAGCGGATCGCCTGTCGGTGAAACGATCACGGTGTACGGCAGACCGACTCCGCCCAGTTGTCTGAACAATTTGGGGCGTGCGTCATAGTTGATCAATACCGGGACATAATGCTGCAGGATGGATCGCTGGAGCCGGGGATGGCCCAGGATGTCCCGCTCAAAGATATGACACCAGCTGCACCATCTGGCCTGAAAATAGACCAGTGCCGGGCGGCCGGTTTTGCCGGCCTGGCGGAGGCCAGACTCAAAGTCTTCCACCCACGGCAACGCCTGCCAGCGGCCGGTTTCGCTGCCGACGGCGCTTCCGCCAATGTAACCCAGCGATAACGGGAGCAACAGAATCACGATACAGAACTGCCTGGATTTCAGAACGCTTGCAAACATCGAAAACCCCTTACTGGTTGATGGTTGGCGCCGAGGCTGTTCATACTATATAGATTGTAGTAGAAATGTTAAATCCCTTGCGGGGAGGGAATTTCAATGGCAGATTAGACGGCGGTGAATTATCAGCGGATACCAAATATTATTCTGCGCCACCCGACCTGCTGATTCTGGTCCATGCCGGCCCTTTAAGGAGCTGGTGTATAGCCAGAGTGGAAGATTTGTTCCGGAGTTTGCTGCCGCGATAGTCAGTGAACCGGCCGCAACCAGACTGGTTATAAACAATGATTCAGTCATGGTCGCCTTTATTACTCAGTAGTACAGTGAACTCAAGGAGTTATAATGTCTTATACCCCGGAAAACCTGGCCGAGTTAAATGTGTTAATGCTTTATGATCTTTCTACCAACCAGGAAGGCATAAAGATACACAAAACGGCTGAAGCCTCTGTGATTGCGGCTGCACATAGCCTGTTTGAGAAAGGCATTATAACGCTGGAAGATGGTGGTTATCTTACTACCCTTGGACGTGAAGCCGCTGAGCATGCTCAGTCTCTCTTTACTATGCTTGTTGCCCACAGCTGTGAGCAAGGGTAGAAAGAGAGAATTATTAACGAGGCGGCAAATAATGAATCTCCGTTTTTCAAGACCGTCGGCAGCTGGGATGCTGCCGCTTTAGTATGCCCTGCATGGGCTGGCTTCCAGGAAACAAATTCGTGTCAATAACAGGATAAACAATATGTCTCAACAACAATCAAATCTGGACAGGGCGATGGCGCTTATCGATGCCGCAAACCGTGAAGATCCCAATCAGGTGACGGTAGACGGCAAGGTCTGGCCAAAAGAACTCCTTTACTCACAGCGCATGTCTGACATGTTACAGCGCTATACGCCCGATGCGGATGATGCCATGAAGCTGGCGATTCATGCTCAGCATGTCCAGCGCTGGAAATCCCCGCGTGATGCCTACCCTATGGATCGCATTGGTTATCTGAAATGGCGCAAAGATCTGTATCAATTTCACGCACAAGCAGCCGCTGATTTACTGACTGAGGCAGGTTATGCTGAAGATGTCATCGACAGGGTAAAGCTTGCAGTGGCAAAGAAGGGGATAAAAAGCAATCCGGATACACAGTTGCTGGAAGATATTAGTGCGCTGGTATTCATCGAGCACTACATGCTGGAATTTGCCAACAAGCATCCCGAGTACGATGAAGAGAAATGGCTGGATATCATCCGCAAGACCTGGAAAAAAATGACTGACCGGGCGCAGCAGTTTGCACTCTCGGGTGGCATCACACTGCCTGAGCCGCTGGTCCCCCTTATCCAGAAAGCGGTAGCAAATACCTGACGTAGGAAAGGGATCGGTAACAAATATTCGAAACCCGGTAGGTGTTGATTAACAGGTTAGTTTTTAAAGGATATTGATCATTGTAGGTGCGGCTTTAGCCGCACACAAATGCCAGGGCCTGCGGTGTTCTCTGTGAGCAGGGAAAATTTACGCTGCCCCCACCTGACTTCCCTCCGGAGACTCCCCTGTGTCGTCTTCGGCAAGCACCACGATATCACGCCCTTTCATCTTTGCGCTGTACAATCCCTTGTCAACACGGCGGACCAGGGTCTCAGTGGTATCGGTGCTGCGCAATCCGGTTACACCCACACTGACTGTGAAACTGACAACATGACCTTCTGGCCCTCGTGTTTGAACGGTATGACAATTCTTGCGAATACTATCTGCAATGGCTACTGCTGCTGATTCATCCTGGCCGGGAAGAACGGCTATGAACTCCTCTCCACCGTAGCGCCCTATAAGATTGAAATTGACCAGATCCCTTTTCAATAATCTGGAAAATGCCTGCAGCACCTTGTCGCCGGTCAGATGCCCATAGGTATCGTTGACACGCTTGAAGAAATCCAGATCGAAAAGCAGAATTGAAAGCGGACGCTCCTGATGTCGCGCACGTGTAATTTCGAGCTTCAGCCATTTGTTGAGAACTCGGCGGTTAACCAGGCCGGTGAGCGCATCGCGGCTTGCTTCCCGGTAGAGTCTGAGTAACATATGCAACTGTGCGAGCTGTGCCCAGACGGCAATTCCCGCCAGTAGCGTTAACAGCCAGATATCACCCAGCGTAGAAATGGTTAGCGAGTCACCAAAGTAAATCTCAGTGCCGAGGAAGGTTATGCTGACCAGGGATGCATAGCCGACGCCTTCAACCAGAGTTAGTGGAAATATAGCGAGCAAAACGACAGTCAGGTATGGCAGAAATGAATATCCCAGCAATACAACTTCTATATCAGTACTACCGCTGAATACCACACGTGAGCAGACATAGAATGCACAGGGGATCAGAACAAAGGTGGTGAGACGCAGACGTGCACAATGCAGTTTCTGCGCGCCACTGGTCAACATGGCGAGAACAAGAAACAGCCCACTGTATGCGATACGCAGCCCAAGTATAGGGCCAAGATCATCTTCGGGCACAATCAGTATATCGATGGGAATCCAGAGCAGGGCAAGTATCGCAAATATAATTGACAGAAGGCGCACTCGCATGAAGATGTATTCGGAACGGGAACCGTTGAAATCCCTTGAATGCATCTCACTGGTTACAAGGTCATTGAAATTAGTCCGCCGCAGCCACTCCATGAGCCCCGGTGTTGTCGTCTCATTTGCTTTACTATTGTCACTGGTTTTTTGAGGTTTCATCGTTAAATAAAGGTCGTCATTATGTTAGGAGTAATATCGGCCGGACCCGGCAGGAAGTTGAGGCAATTATATGATATAGGACAGGTTCAGGCTGAATTTCAGCCCGCTGGGCAACACCGGCAGGAGCGGTTAGCTGTTATTCTTCTCTTCGACAGGTTCAGGGCGAACTGAATCAATCAGAGATCACTTAAAATACACCATATAAAACATTGATTATTATATATTTTAAATATGAATACCATGTTCAAAATCATCACTGCTGAGGCGCTTGCCGATCTCACTCGTCAGGCGCGCCGCGCCGAAAGGCGGCGCGCTCACCTGAACGTACATGACTCGCCGGATGCGCCGGTACAGCGATTTTTTATCGCCATGGAACCCGACACGTACATACGCCCACACCGTCATCCCCAGCCCAACAAGTGGGAATTCTTCCTGCTGCTGGAAGGGGAGATTGAGGTGTTGATCTTTGGCGATGCCGGAAAAGTGCAACAGCGCACCGTGTTGTCTTCGACCCATACACGGATGGTGGAATTGCCAGCAGGGATGTGGCATACCTATGTCTGCCGGCAACCGGGGACCCTGGTGCTGGAGATTAAGGAAGGACCGTTTATCCCGATGCCCGAGGAAGATTTTGCGCCCTGGGCGCCGGCTGAGAATACGCCTGCAGCCGCTGATTACCTGACGAAGTTGCGGCTGGCTCAGGCGGAATGAAAAACAGGGAATGTCGTAGTTGGCTGCACTGCTGTCCCGTTAACTTTATATCTGTCATGCCGGCGCAGGCCGGCATCCCGAAAGTTGTTGAAACCACTTTTTGTTCATATATCAGTCAACATCTTTCCTGTCTTCCCGTTTTAGCCGGTTGGACTATTTCAATTTCATCCAACAATAACGCCGTTGTCAGGCGAATAATTTATTTTTCTGAAACTGGCTTTCCAGTATGGGTAAACCCGGTTTTTCAAATGCCATTCAACTTCCCCCTGTTGCGGAACACGATAGCCCTTAACACTGATATAGTTTGAATAGCTTCCTTTCCAGGGTGTTGACACATATTTTCCAGATACTTCTTTATATCTGGATGGCGTATATGCAGAGATGATCTCACCTTTTTGATTGAATTCAAACTCCAGTGAGACGCTAATGCCGGAATCGGTTATCGTAGCTTTTGCTCTATGATCATCTAATTCCATCCAGACAACCCCCTGACTCGGCAGTAACGCTGTTGGAAACCATACGGCCTCAGCCAGATAGCGTTGTAATGCGCCTTCATTTAACTCTCGCTGATTTTGTGCGTCAATCAATGTAAACAGGCTTAAAATTCGGGCTTTCATTTCTCCTTTTCCGTTGATATAGGAGTCACATACGTTGATTGATAAACCCGGGGCAATCGAGATCTTTGCGTTCCATACGAAGGCTCGGGGACGTGACGAAAAATATTGTTCCGCTTCCATTTTGGACCATTCTTTTGTTTCTGGATTGGCCCTGAATCCACCAACCTGGGACACGTATGCACGGTTAATAACTGGCGCACCATCTTTGAGCACCAGATGAAAATATTTTTTCACCGGTTCTGGAAGCGCATTGACCTCGTTAAGGTTGATATAATTTATTTCATCTGATGCATTTGCTCTAACTTTTTGCTGTTGTGTGGATATATATTGGGACCAGTTTGACCGGCCTTGCCATAACAAAATGGCAAGGACAACGATGATCAATAGAATTACTGCTAATATTTTCATATTACATGTTTATTTGCACATACTAAGGAATCATCACGGGTTTCAGGAGGGGCGTAATTTTTTGAAAGCCCCCATGGTGGGTTAATCATATGTGTTTTCATATTCCCGCTCTATATTTGCAATCCTGATCTGGTACGAACTATACCAACGTTGCTGTCCCTGTTTTTGTGCCTCGACATGCTCAGGATCATTTTTCCAGTTTTCAATACTTTCCAGGTCTGGCCAGTATGAAACAGATATTTCCCTGTTCCCTTCTGATACGGACTCAAACCCAATACAGCCATATTTCCCCATGGCGAGAGATCTCATTCTATTTGCGACTACAAAATAGTCGTCATCAATTTCCCTGATTCCGGCAGTGAATATCACGGCATACATAGGCTAATTTTCATCCGCTAATATATCTCGATCTTTTTGGGTTGGATTCTTTACTGCCAATTCACGGGGCTGACTGAATAGATCCTTGATTATGGCAGATGGCAATTCACCTTTTCGCGATATCGTAACCCAGTGTTTTCGGGCCAGATGGAAGGCTTCCTTCAGCTCCTCTGAATCCTGATAAATATTCCTTGAGTTGTTTTTCATCCATAAACTCTACTCTGAATCGTCCTGATACACATAAAGCCCCGCCGGATAGTTTGCAGCCGAAATTCTATTTATTTTACAGCACCATTCTGTTGATCACTTGCCTTTATTACTTTTGATATTGGGCGGCAATTAATAGATGTAGATAAATTATTATTATCACCATTCTTTTTGTCAATTGTAGATGAAGAGTCACAGATTATTGTTTCCTGCAATACCTCAGGGGGATTTTCGGCCCTGGCTCTTTCAGTTGCATAATACAGTTTAATTTCTTCGTCTAGTGAAGGTTTCAGGAGTTTGACCATATCGTGAATATTTTCTTTATAGGATTCATAATCACCATTCTCTCCATTTTTACTGTTTACAGAATTTACACACAAATAAAATGCAGCATCTCTAAACAATTGAATCGTATGTGCTCTTTTATATAGTTGATTTACATGCCTTGCAAAGTTACTTGCTAATTCTGCACTTACATTCTTATCAGCAGCAATATTTGCTTTTAATGCTGCAGCTAGTGCTGTAGTAATTGAGTCTGCTGTTTCTGGCGGAGGCTCTGAACAGAAATTTCCTGTCTTTAAGTTTACAATAATAAGTCGCCGTTGAGCGGTAACGGCAAGAGTACCTATTTCCTGGTTGTCATCATCGGAAATTAGTTGATCTTCAACAACTTGACGATTGTAAAATGATTCAATGGTGCTGGCGCAACCAGTCATCAATACAGCTGCTACAATTACAACTAAATTTCTCATTGCTATCCCCCTCAAAAAAATTTTAAACCATTGCAAACCACGGATGTCCTGTGGCTGACGATAACCATAACCGGCAGTAAAAAGCAGAACGACGAGAAATGAAGAGCATTGCTTTTTTTGCTGTCTGAGTTTATGGTCTTATTAGATTTTCAATTATTCATCAACATCTATTTCTCTATGACAATTAATGCACCTGCCTCCATTGTCAAAAGGATTACGTACTGTCATTTTTTTACAGAACGGACACTTCATTATGGCGAGCATTCCAAAACCTGTGGATAAAACAAAAAGGCCCAATACTGCAACCGTTTCACTTGTTCGGACGGAAGGTAAGGATACGCCGGCGAAAAACAGGAGAAGACCTCCCCAGAATAAAAAGCGACCAATGATATGAAAACGACGGCGACCCCTCGCATAGGTGCCGAATTTCGCCTCCTGATCCGGTGTAATCTCCAGTTCTCCATCAGTAACTATATTCAGCCTCATATAATGAATATAGAATGGTATATAGACGATTAAGACGATTATAAACCATAATATACTCCAGTCGAATGGGAGTAACTTTGTTTTCGGCAACGTCAAAAAAGCAATAAGGCCACCAAGCAGTATAATTGAGCGCTGAGGATCTATGGCAAGGACCGAACCACATCGTCGGCAGTCCATTAATTGAGTCCTGTCAAAGCGAAGCAACTTCCACCAGTCTTGTGTTTCTCCGCACTTTGGACATTTGGCCATTTTGTCGTCTCTAACAAAGTTCCAATTAGACGTGTGCAAAACCAGGTTCGATTTCCCTGAACTTTTTGAAGCTCTTCTGCATGAGTTTATTATGCATTTGTTTCTTCAACGCTTTTGTTGTCGCGCCATATTCCTTCTGTCATGCCATTACCCTGTTTATTGTCCTGCATCTTAACGTTTGGGTTAACCAGGAGGCACATCTTTTGTGCCGATCTAAATAAAAGTTCCAAAAGGGTGTCCAGATGTAAAGTGCAGGATGTGCTGAGTGAAACGAAGCGCATCGTTCGCGTGTCTAGCCCGGGATGATGCGCTTCGTTCCTCAGGACATCCTGCGAAAGTCTAAAATTACCACTAAAAAGTGGACAGGAATTCGGAACTTTTATTTAGTTTAACGATTTATTGGAGAACTATGGCGCCACACGTTGCCATATCCCCATAATAACCAGGGTTAATAAGCTAATGGTAACTATCTCGGTCACTATTGCCTTTTTCTTACCCGGTGGTATGGATACTTTATATTCAGGGCCAGGCAAGATTAGATAAACCCACAGCCCGATTGTTACTAAACTAACAACCGCAATCATTTCTACTCCGGGCACTATATTTCGAATGAAATATACACCGAATAAAAACAGGAAAATACCCGACGTTATTCTAAATGCGATTTTGTCAGAGCGCCGCTTCCCATAAGGAGATAGGCGCCAACATACGTAACTTACCAGCACAAGAAATAGTAATGTACTTCTATGCCCAATTAATTCTTCCATTATTTATATTTGACTCTCTAATGCCGGAAATCACCGGTATCGAAATGCAGCGACCGTCAGGGAACAGTGTTTTTTCTGCGTCCGAGTGCATGTGTTAGAGAACGATTACCTTTTCCATTAGCGTGATTCTACAATTATGATATTCGGTCCTTTCTTTAATTTGCCACCCACATTTCGCATAAAAATCTTCAGACTCCGGCGTGTATAAATACAGCTTATTTATACCAAGATCGCAGGCTTCTCTTTCAATCGCAGATACAAGGGCGGCGCCAATGCCTTGATGCCTTCTCTGAGCTGAAACGTACAGGCCTGCGAGCCAGGGCGTTAAATCTCTGCGTGTATCCATATCATGCACCTTAAGGCATATCGTTCCAAGCAGCTCCTCGTCATCAAAGGCAACCAATGCGACTGGGATCCTGTTTTTTTGTGCCCTTTCGGTAATAAGGCGCTCTACGTCAGCATACGTTCTTTCGGGATGCAGCCAGGCCCATTCCTCATAAAACCAACGAGCAAGCGTAGGAATTACTTCCCTGTGATTTGCCAGGTACTCGATGTTCATTCGTTTTCTAATAGTGATTAATACAGGTTCTGTTTTCCCCGGAAACCAGACAGAATCGTTATGCTGTTTCCTGTTTAATTACACCAGCTCCGGCGTTTTCCACCCTGATAGGGACGGGCCAGCTTTTTTGTGATCAGTGCGTCGGCCAGGTTTTTCCCATCCACATATACTTCGGCAAGGATGCGGAAATATTTTCCGCGTTGCAGTTGTCGCAGCTCAATATTTTTCGCGTTACGAAACAGGCTTACCGTTTCTTTTCGCGCTCGTTGTGCGGCTTCTTTCTCTGCCGGGCAGCGGCCCCTGATTTCCGGCGCATCCATGCCGCGGACTCGGATCGGAACATGGCGGCCAATTATAGGTGGCCAACCCTTGATATTGGCTCTGAAGGTATCGGCATCGTAGATACTGGTGACTTCATCGATCATGATGCCGCCATAACCGGCAGAAAAAACAGGCAGGGGCAAGAGGGCAAGGCAATAAAAAAACAATTTTCGGTGACACTGAATTTCCACGTTGATTCCATGGCACTATCCCTCTGCGGCTTTATGTCCCTTAAGCTGGAATAATAGGAAATTAACCGGGGTATTTCCAGAAGCCATCCTGATTTCGGGATTTTTTAAATAGCGGACGGAACAGATGAAACCTGCCGGCCCAGGAAGGTTATGATGCTGTCCGGATTCATAATCTGTTCAATTTGTGCTTTAATGCCTGCCTATGTATAAACCGCTCGAACTCTTTATTGGCCTGCGCTATACCCGCGCCAAACGTCGCAACCATTTTATTTCGTTTATTTCGCTGACCTCGATGCTGGGCATTACCCTGGGGGTGATGGCGCTGATTACCGTTTTGTCGGTGATGAACGGGTTCGAGAAAGAAGTGCGCGAGCGTATTCTGGACATGGTCTCCCATCTGACGATTACCAAATATCAGGACAGCCTGGCGGGCTGGTCTGACGTGGTGCAGCGGGTGAAGGAAGAGCCGCATGTCCTGGCTGCGGCGCCGTATGTGGAGGCGCAGGGCATGTTGATTCATGGCAATCATGTCAACGGCAGCCTGATTCGAGGCATACTGCCGGAAATGGAACCCTCGGTGTCCAATGTCGGAAAAAGCATGATTGAGGGCCAGTTGAGTGACTTAATTCCGGGCCAGTTCGGTATTATTCTGGGCCGGGATCTGGCGCGTATTCTTTCTGCCAACGTGGGAGACAAGGTGACGCTGGTGACGCCCAGCGCCCAGGTCACTCCGGCCGGGGTGGTGCCACGTCTGAAACGCTTCAAGGTGGTGGGCATTTTCTATGTTGGCATGTATGAATATGACAGCACGATGGCGCTGTTGCATATGGATGATGCGCGACGGGTGTTCCGGCTGAAGGATGGGGTCTCCGGTGTGCGCCTGAAACTGGATGATTTATTCCGCGCGCCGCAGGTGCGGTTTGATTTACAGAATACCGAGCTGGGGCAGTACTGGATTCGTGACTGGAGTTCCTATCATGCTAACTGGTTCCGGGCGGTGAAAATCGAGAAACGCATGATCTTTTTATTGCTGCTGCTAATCGTCGCGGTGGCGGCCTTTAATATTGTTTCAACCCTGGTGATGATGGTTACCGACAAGGAAAGCGATATTGCCATTTTGCGCACCCTGGGCATGTCGCCGGCCAGCATTCTGAAAATTTTCATGGTCCAGGGAACACTGATCGGCGTGGTCGGTACGGTGCTGGGCATTGTTCTGGGCGTCAGTCTTTCGCTTAATCTGGACACGGTGGTGCCGTTTATTGAAAAGTTGTTTGGCATCCATTTTCTGGATCCCGGCGTCTATTATATCAATGAATTGCCTTCGGATTTGCACTGGGATGATGTCTGGATGATCGGCCTGGTTTCTCTGTCACTGGGGGTACTGGCGACGCTGTATCCAGCCTGGCGGGCAAGCCGCACCCAGCCGGTGGAGGCTTTACGCTATGAGTGAAGAAAGGCGTATCGTTCTGCGTTGTGAAGGTCTGAGTAAAACCTTTGACGAAGGTCCGGCCCCGGTCGAGGTATTGAAGGGCGTCGATCTTGTTTTGCAGCAGGGTGAACAGCTGGCGATTGTCGGCGCTTCCGGCTCAGGTAAAAGCACTTTGTTGCATCTTCTCGGTGGACTGGATACCCCAACCGCCGGGCGGGTTGAAGTTGATGGTAAAAATATGGCGGATCTTAATCCTGCCGCGCGCGGTTTTTTGCGTAATCGCGCTCTGGGTTTTGTTTATCAGTTTCACCATCTGCTGCCGGAGTTCAGCGCACTGGAAAATGTTGCTATGCCGCTGCTGATTCGCGGAGACCGGCCTGGGGCTGCGTCTGTTGCTGCGGCAAAGATGCTGGAACGCGTCGGACTGGGCCATCGCAGCAGACACAAGCCCAATGAGCTTTCCGGTGGTGAGCGCCAACGGGCGGCCCTGGCGCGGGCGTTAATCACCCGGCCCCTGTGTGTGCTGGCCGATGAGCCGACCGGTAATCTTGACACGCGCACAGCCGAAAGTGTTTATCAGTTAATGCTGGAGCTGAACCAGGAATTCGACACCAGTTTCATCATTGTTACGCACGATATCCGCTTTGCCGAAAAAATGGATCGGATCTGTACTCTGACTGATGGCATGTTGCAGGAAAATGCGTCTGCCGCCACGGCGCTGCCGATTTAAATCGGTGGCGGGCTGCTCTGAATGATTGCCAGCGAGGGAAAATAGTCGTAAGGTTTGTCAGGAATAACTGATAAAAATAATGGGCTATGGACGGAACCGCCAATATTCTCCTGATTGATGATCATCCGCTTTATCGTGATGCGCTGAGGCCGGTGATTCGCCAGCTTGCGCGGACGGTCAATATCCTCGAGGCATCCTGCATTGCGGATGCTTTCCGGTTTATTGATGAACAGCCTGAACTTGATCTGGTGCTGCTGGATCTGACCCTGCCTGATGGTGGCGGTCTGAAAAGCCTGCTTTCGATCTCTCAACTAGTGCCGAATACGCCGATTGTGGTGATTTCAGCCTGTGAAAATCATAATCTCGTTGTTCATCTCCTGAATGCCGGCGCACGCGGCTATATTCCCAAATCCTCAGACAGTGAGGTGATTAAAAATGCACTGTTACTCGTATTAAACGGTGAAACTTACATCCCTTCGGTTGCACTGGGCAGTTTGTCAGGCGCGACTGTGGTGGAAATTGATGCTGACACGGCGTTGACCCAGCGCCAGGATGAAGTGCTGCAATTACTGGCCAGGGGTTACAGTAACAAGCAGATAGCCAGAACCCTGAATATCGCAGAAACCACAGTAAGAGCCCATGTCTCTGATATTCTTCACCGCCTGCAGGCACACAATCGCACGGACGCAGTTGTCAAAGCCCAGCAACTTGGTCTGCTGGAAGCAGTGAACTGATGCAGGCTTTGAGTTTTTCCGGAGCCACAGGTTTATGTAACAGTAGATGATTGGCGTCGTGGGCTTCCCTGATACGCGCAGGTGCGGTGTCGCCGGTGATAATAATAACGGGGATCTGCTGTTTGAATTCAGTCTTCAGCATACCTATGACATCCTGTGCGGTTTTGCCATGCGCAAGTCGATAATCGACGATCAGCAGATTCGGCGTACGGGAAAGCGTGCTGATTTTCTGTAATAGATCATCAATACCCGCTGCGGCAATCACCCTGGCATGCCATTGTTCCAGCAGTGTCGCCATTCCCAGGCGTACGGCTTCATCATCATCGACTATTAGCACCTGCCATTGATGTAGATCCGGAGCGAGCGACGGATTTCCTGTATCTTTTTCATGGATGCTTTTCGGTGCGTTCTGGCTGCGGGGAACGGTGATGCTGAAAATAGAGCCCCTGCCTTCTCTGGAATGAACCGTAATTTCGTGTTCCAGCAGATGCGAGAGGCGTTTGATAATGGACAGGCCGAGCCCCAGTCCCTGTTGAGGATGGTTTTCGTTGTTGTACAGACGTGTGAACTCGTAAAAGATCTCATCGAGCTGTGAGGTGGGAATGCCAGAGCCGCTGTCGCAGATCTGTATCTGTATGTAGTTTCCACGCCTGCGGCAGCCCAGCAGAATGCCGCCCCGGCGGGTATATTTGATAGCATTGGTCAGCAGGTTTCTCAGGATTCGTTCCAGTAGCACTGGATCGCTGTTTACTATTTGACGGGTAGTGATATAACGAAATTGTAGTCCCCGCTGGACAGCCAGTGGGGCATACTCATCTCGCAGACTGTCCAGCAGTTCGGCCAGTTTGAAATCCCGCCGCCTGACTTCAACCACACCGGCATCCAGACGGGAAATATCCAGCATAGCATCCAGCATACGACGCAGGATAAGTATGGATTGTTCAATCTGGGCAAACAGCCTGCTCTCGCGTAATTCACTGTAGTGGTTTTGCAGGGATTCCAGAAACAGCCCCATGGCATGAACCGGCTGGCGTAAATCATGACTCGCTGCAGCCAGAAAACGTGTTTTAACAATAGCAGCCTGTTCCAGCTGTTCCTTTTTATCCGCCAGTCGAAGACGCAGGCGAATCGCCTCGGCCAGCATTGCGGCATATTTATTTGCAAAGGTGATAATTGCGCCAGTCATCATCAATAGCAGTAATGCTGTCATTTTTTCAGCACGGCCTTCCTGCATGCCAAGGGTAATAATAAAGGGCGCGATACAGGGCAGGTAATAAGCATAAAATGCGGGCATATAAACAGCCAGCGCCGCCATCGGCGCAACCGGCACCAGCGCCAGCAGGACCAGCATGTAAACTTCGTATTCAGGTTGCAGGGGAGGGTAGAGAAAAATTGCCGTGCTTCCCCAGATACAGCCGGAAACCAGCGCAAGGGAAATCGCCAGATAATGCCATAGCTGTTGAGATTCTTCTGACCGGTTACGGGAAAAATATTTCCGATAAAGAAATATTCTTAGTATCGATATTCCCAGTATTCCGGCCAGTCCGATTTTAAGATAAGTGGTATTAACGGCATTCCACAAAACCCAGGCCGTAAACAGCGCGCCCAGCGCCGGGGCGATGATCATGGCCGGAAGCTGTTGATAATGTGTATGTAGTTGTTCGGCGCGAAGGCGCTGCCGGAGTTCATCCGAAACTGCGAGCGTATTTTCCATTACGCAATCCCTGTTCCCTGTTGTTTTCAACCAGCATACCTGAATCCATGTCCTTATCCACTACTACATTTGTAGCAGTACTTTTTTCATATCTGAACATCATCTAAAAAAAGGACAACAGAAACAATGCATTGCAGAGAGCATATTGATGTTGCCAGAGAGCGGGTGGCTGGCAGGGTCTACAGCAAATGGCCAATTGAACACAGTGTGGCCGGCGGATACTGTGAACCTGGAAAAACAAGCGTTCATTTAATAATAAATAAAGGGAGATAAAGAAATGCTTAAAAAATATTATCGGGAAATATCAGCCTTGAGTCTGGTTCTGGGGTTGTCCGTTGGGCCAGCAAATATGGTGCTGGCTTCGACGGTTGAGAATGCCGTCGACACAGCCGTGCTGACCGGGCGTATCACGCTTGCTTATGGCGATCATACGATCAACAGTGGACTTGGCACTAACGTTGAAGTTGATAATTACCAGTTTTCGGGCGCGGCGGGTGATTCACTGCGCCTGGTTTTATCGACTACATCAGTTGGTCTGGATCCACAAATTGTTTTGCGTGATCCTACAGGTGTCGAGCTGCAGACAACATCATGCACTGGTAATGCCTCTGATTATTATCGTACGCCTATAAGATGTAGCACTGTTCTGGATCAGACTTTATCCAGTACGGGGACTTATTATCTCAATATATCTGATATTGGATCGAATGAAGCGGGAAACTATTCACTTCATCTCGATAGCTACCCGCCGACGGATAACTGGACAGGCTTTGCCTATGATGCCCCCGTTGATGAAACATTGGGTCATCTGGGGGACATGGATTTTCTGGCGTTTAACGGTGCGGCGGGTACGGGTATCCAACTCACATTGGCCTCATCAAGCCCCGGTCTGGATCCGAATCTGGAAATCTGGGATCCGCTTGGGAATCTCATAGAAACTACGTCATGTAGTGGCAATGCTGCTGATTATTACCGTACTCCTGTTCTTTGCTCAGTCTCGCCTACGCTGAATCTTACCGAAACCGGCATCTACAAAATTGGCCTGAATGATGCCGGCTGGGATGAAACTGGTAATTATCGGCTGGGTGTGAGTTGCCTGTTTGGTGACTGCCCGTCTGCGGCGCCCTCGGCAGTGCCGCTTCCCCCGGCAGTCTGGTTATTTGGCAGTGGCCTGCTGGGACTGGCTTCGATTTTCAGGCGCAGGAACCGAGGTTAATCCTCCGTAAGTTTTTCCCGCTGCTTGCTGAGGCGCGTTATTCCGGCGCATGCCGGAGTCCAGAAATTTGTTTCTGGACTCCGGCCTTCCCGGTGTGATGTGATTCTGATAAATCTCCGCCAGCCTGCAGCGGGGCATTTTTTTCCAGTCCTGGATTTCTGCCGCCTGGTTAATAGCATGTTGCAATAACATGACAGGCATCAGGATTATTATATCGTTTATTTTGCCTGCAGCCTTGCGAAATCGGGGTGTTCGTTGCTAAACTGCTGCGATATGCGGCGTTTAATCATTAAAGTCATGATGCTCTTTCTTCTGCTCAGCAGCCTTTCCTGGGCCGTGGAGCTGGATGAATCGCTTGATGTGTTTCAGCAAAACCATGAACTCAGTGTGCATGGCGCCAGTGGCAATCTTACTCATGCGCCCTGTGATGAATGCTGTCATGGCTGCGCGCATTTCTTTGGTATTTTCTCCGAAGCCATTATTTTCCCGCCGGTGCTCAATAGCGGTTACAAACCTGTTTCCATTAAATACCGCTATTTTATAAGCCGGCAGCCGCCTACACCTCCGCCTACGGCATAAATTCTGATCCACTTGTTTGATTATCGCCTGTTACCTCGGTGACAGGTGTGGTTGTACGATTGTTATTCAGGATTTAATTCATGTTCAGATCCAGCTTCAGATATAGATTCAAAAAATCACTGCTGTTGTCCGCATTATTGACCGCTTTTTTTAGCTCGCCACTGTTGGCGGAGCAGGGCGTGGCGACAGGTCAGAAAAAAATAAAACTCGATAATATGGCGCCTGCCAGCCTGATCCAGGCGCTGCAAACCATTATAGCCAAACACCCGCGTAAGCGCGCCGCTGAGGCTGGCCTGGAAGCCAGTCGTGCTTCCGCGCGTGCAGCGGACAATGCGCTGTATAACCCGGAGCTGGAAATCGACTCGGAAGATGCGAGTAGCAATACCGCCTATGTTCAACTGAGTCAGACTCTTGATATGGGAGACCGGCGGGGTTCTCGCACCAGTGTTGCCCAGTCTCAGTTGCTCAAGGCGACGGCCGACTATGATCTGGCGTTACAGGAACTGACGCATGATCTGCTGATATCCATTGCCGAGAAACGAACTCAGGATAAACTGGCAAGCCTGGCTGGGCGGGGGCTGCAACTGATGCAGGAGTTCGCCGATGTCGCCGAGCTGCGTTATCGAGCCGGTGATCTGAATCAGGTGGAACTGGATCTGGCGCGGCTGGCATATACCGAGGCGCTGATGACCCACGCCCAGGCGCTGTCGGATGCAGCGGCGGCAAAGGAAGCCCTGCGTGCGATCTTTATTCGCTTGCCGGATAAGCTGCCGGCGCTGCCGGATGAACTGCCCGGTGCGCAGTTGCCGGGTGACAGTGATGAGTTTATTCGGACGTTGCCAGGCATGCGGGCGCTTGAGGCGACTGTATCCGCAAAACGCCATACCGTTGAGTTGAGAAAAAGCGAACGTAGCTGGGATCCCACCATCGCCCTGCGCGGCGGCAGGGAAGACGAAGATCGGCTAATTGGCGCTACCCTGACCATTCCCCTGAATATCCGCAATACTTTTCGAGCTGAAGTGGAAGAAGCGCAGCAGGAACTGATTAGCAGTGAACAGCTGGCGCAACAGATGTTTCGGGATCAACGCGCGCGGGTGTTGGCGACAACGGAACGTTACCGTCTTCTGCAACAGGCCTGGATTAACTGGAAAAAAACCGGGCGTGTCAGCGTTAACCGGCAATTGAATTTAATCAAAAAGCTTTGGCGCGCCGGCGACATGAGTACGACTGATTATCTGGTTCAGCTTAAACAGGCGCTGGATACCCAGTCCGCTGGTTATGAATTACGCGGCCGGGTCTGGTCGGCTGGTTTTGACTGGTTGCTGGTGACGGCCAGCATTAATGACTGGTTACAACTTACCGCAGAAGAGAATTAAGATGAAGATTAAGTATTATTTGAGCGCCCTGATACTGGCGATATTGTTGAGCGCCTGTGGCGACGAGCATGCGGAAAACCCTGCGCACAGTGAACATGAAACCACTGAACACACAGATGAACATGACGGGCATGATGAGCACGCAGGTAAGGAAGGTGGCCGCGCGGGTGAACATGATGACGAAGGTGTCGTGAAGCTGAGTGCCGAGCAAATGAAAATGGCAGGGGTCGTGGTAACGGCATTACGGCTACAGGCTGTACCCCAGATGCTGCGTGCGCCGGGAGAGGTAAAGTTTAATGCCTATAAAACGGTAAAGATTACTCCGCGGATTGCCGCCCAGGTGGTTGGGCGCTCGGTTAAGCTGGGTGATGAGGTTGAAAAAGGACAGCTATTACTGACCCTCTCAAGTGTGGAAATGGCAGAGGCCCAGGGCGCCTATCTTGTTGCGCAGCGTGAATGGGAACGCGTGAAAAAGCTGGGGCGAAAAGTAGTTTCAGAACGGCGCTATACAGAAGCGAAGGTGAACTGGGAACAGGCACGAGGAAGGATTCAGGCTTATGGTATGACCCTGGCGCAAATAAATCAGCTTAAGAAAAACAAGGATGCCATTTTGGCCAATGGTATTTTCCAGTTGCTGGCGCCGCAGGCGGGCCGTGTCCTGCATGATAACTTCATCGTCGGTGAACGCGTTGAAGCCGGCCAGGAATTAATGGTCATTGCTGATGAGTCCAACATGTGGGTGGAAGCGCGCGTGACGCCCAATAATGCCGGCAAAATCACGCTCGGTAGTGAAGTTCAGATTATCGCCAATGGTGAAAAAATCCTGGCAAAGGTCAGTCAGATAAATCATACACTGGATGAAACAACACGCACTCTTGCAGTGCGTATTGAAGTGCCGAATAAAAATGACCGGCTGCATCCTGGTATGTTTGTCACAGCACAGATTGCCATTGCGGATGAAACTCGGGCACTGATAGTCCCGGAAGCCGCTGTTCTTCGCAGTCCGGATGGTGACTTGCAGGTATTGGTCGAACAGGATGAGGAGGGTGAATTCAAGGCGCGTGAAATTGAACTGGAGCGAATTACAGAAGGTCAGGCGGTGATCAGTGGTATTGCACCCGGCACACGGGTTGTTACCGAGGGTGCTTTTTTCGTGCAGTCAGAACTGGCGAAAGGCGGTTTTGAAATACACAACCACTGAGGAGACGAATGATGTTGAATAAATTGATCGACATTGCGGTCGGCAGTCGTCTGCTGGTGGTGCTTGCGCTGATTGCATTGGCCACTGCAGCTTTTCTGGTTTTGCCCAAACTCAACCTGGATGCTTTTCCCGATGTCACCAACGTGCAGGTGCAGATCAATACCGAAGCGCGTGGACTGGCAGCGGAGGAAGTGGAACAGCTAATTACTTTTCCAATTGAGGCAGTGATGTATGCGCTGCCCGACGTCGAAGAAGTCCGTTCTATTTCCAAAACCGGTCTGTCGGTGATTACCGTTGTTTTCAGGGAAGGCACCGATATTTATTTTGCCCGGCAACTGGTATTCGAACGCCTGCAGAGCGCACGTGAACAGATCCCTGACGGTATTGGAACACCAGGCATTGGTCCCAACACATCGGGGCTGGGACAGGTGTATCAGTACATTCTGCGCGCCGATGATCCTGAAAAATATGATGCTATCGCTCTGCGCAGCATCAATGACTGGATCGTCAAACTGCTGCTGATGCCGGTGGGCGGTGTTACCGAGGTGTTGTCCTTTGGCGGAGATGTGCGTCAGTACCAGGTGCAACTCAAACCGGAGCGTCTGCTGGCGTTTGGCCTGACTGGTGATGAGGTCGCCACTGCCATCGAAGACAACAATCACAATGCCGGTGGCTGGTATATGGATCGTGGCGGTGAACAGCTGGTGATTCGTGGCGTAGGCTGGGTGCGTAGCGGTGAAAACGGTTTGCGTGATATCAGTAATATCCCGCTGAAAAATGAAGGCGGGGTTGCGGTGCGTGTGCGTGACGTTGCGGATGTGGCCTTTGGTCCTGAGATCCGTCAGGGTGCGGTCAGCATCACCCGCCGTAATGAAGCGGGCAAGCCGGAATTTCTGGGCGAGGTGGTTGCCGGGGTGATCCTTAAGCGCCTGGGCGCGAATACCAAGGCGACGATCGATGGCATTGAATCCCGCCTGCCGGCCATTCGGGCTGCGTTGCCTGACGGCGTGACGCTGGAGCCATTTTACAATCAGGCCAGCCTGGTGGATCAGGCTGTAGCAACTGTGTCCGGCGCTCTGTTGCAGGCGTTTGTTCTGATCGTGATCGTGCTGATGCTGTTTCTTATGAATGTCCGCGCCACCTTTCTGGTGCTGATCTCGATACCTGTTTCTGTAGGTCTGGCTCTGATGGCCATGGCCTACTGGAATGTGTCGGCCAATCTGATGTCGCTTGGCGGCCTGGCCATCGCCATCGGTATGATGGTCGATGGTTCAGTGGTAATGATGGAGCATATCTACAGTCGGCTGGTTCATCATCATCGACAGGATGGTGAAGGCGGCATTGCTTTGTTAATTCAGGAATCGGCCAAAGAAGTGGGACGACCGGTGTTTTTCGCGGTCATGATTGTCATCATTGTGTTTGCGCCGTTATTCAGTCTTGAGGGTGTGGAAGGCAAGCTGTTTCAGCCCATGGCAATTTCGATCGTACTGGCGATGATTGCCTCCCTGATAGTCGCGCTGGTCGTGGTGCCGGCGCTGGCGACCTATCTGTTCAAGCATGATATTAAGCACAGGGACGGCTTTATCATGCCGCCACTGGAAGCCCTTTACAGGAAAGCACTGGGCTGGATCCAGCAACGTCATAAGCTGGTGGTTATCAGCGCCCTGTTACTGTTTCTTGGCTCGCTCATACTGATGCCATTTCTGGGAACAGAATTCGTGCCTGAGCTGGAAGAGGGTACGCTCAATATCCGTGTGACACTGGCGCCATCTTCCAGTCTGGATACCTCGTTAGAGGTGGCGAACAAACTGGAAGCGATTCTGATTAACTTTCCGGAAGTACTGTATGCCACCAGCCGGGTTGGACGGCCGGAGATCGGCGGTGATCCGGAACCCGTGTCCAATATAGAAATTTTTGTGGGTCTAAAGCCGGTATCTGAATGGACCAGCGCGCCAGACCGTAAGCAATTGCAGGTGTTGATGGAAGAACAAATGTCTCGGCATCCGGGACTGTTGTTTTCCTTTTCCCAGCCTATTGCAACCCGTGTGGATGAATTGCTGTCCGGGGTAAGGGCGGAGCTGGCGATTAAACTGTTCGGCTCTGATCTTGATACGCTGGCAAAAAAAGGCGCGGAAATAGAAGCACTGGTGAAGAAGGTGAAAGGCACCAGAGGGGTCGCCCTGGAACAGATTGGCGGTGAAGCCCAGTTAACGATACGCCCGGATCGAGATATGCTGGCGCGCTACGATATTCCTGTTTCTCAGGTGATGGAACTGGTTGCCGATGCCATTGGCGGTCGCGCTGCGGGGCAGGTTATCAACGGCAACGAACGCTATGATATCTATGTGCGTCTGGGGGAGGAATACCGCAACAGTGTTGAAGCGATTCGCAGTCTGATTTTGCAGGCCTCCAATGGCGCCTGGGTGCAGCTGGGTGATGTGGCTCAGGTAGCGATTGAATCCGGCCCGCCACAGATTCGACGTGATGACGTACAACGTCGAGTCGTGATTCAAACCAATGTCGAAGGTCGTGATATGGGTGGACTGGTAGCGGAATTACAGGAGCGCATCAACAGGGAAGTCGATTTGCCGGTTGGCTATTCCGTCGTTTTCGGTGGCCAGTTCAAAAACCAGCAACGCGCGCAGGCGCGCCTCATGATCGTGGTGCCGCTGTCGCTCGGGCTGATTTTCCTGCTGTTGTATTTTGCCTTTAATTCAGTCGGACAGGCCCTGTTGATCATGGTCAATGTTCCCCTGGCCCTGATCGGTGGCATTGCCGCCCTGTTTATTTCCGGTCAGTACCTGTCGGTGCCTGGTTCCATTGGTTTCATTACCCTGCTCGGTGTGGCGGTGCTAAATGGCGTGGTCATGGTTAATGCCATTAATCAGGCGCTCGAGGGAGGTGTGGGTCTACAACAGGCAGTGCTGGAAGGCGCATTGTCCCGGCTGCGGCCCGTGTTTATTACCGCCTGGACCACGGCGCTGGGCTTGATACCCATGCTGCTGTCGACCGGCGTAGGCTCGGAAATCCAGCGGCCACTGGCTACCGTAGTGGTAGGCGGACTGCTTTCCTCTACGCTGCTGACCCTGTTTGTCCTGCCGGTATTATATGAGTTCTTCTCGGCCAGCAAAATTCGGGATACAGGCGTGCATGGTTAACGCGTTCCGTCGTACAGGAGCTTTCATCATACCACCCGCTCTGCGGGTGGTTGTCGATGCGTTATTTGATGTATGCTTTGATGCGTGAATCGAATCAGGACAGGCTGCGACGAGCACCAGCCTGATCTGAATGAGCCATCATCAGCCAGGCTGAGCTGCAGTTGAAAGCCATTGCCTGATGCAGCCCGGCCAGGAGAAAGCATGATATGAGCACGCCCGAAGAAAAAATAAATGAGCAATTATTTACCTCGCGCGTGTTTGATACCGTGATTCGCCTGGGCCTGGCTTTTCTGCTGGTGGTCTGGTGCTTTCAGATTCTCAGGCCATTTATTATTCCTGTCATGTGGGGCGTTATTATCGCTGTTGCCGTCCATCCGCTTTATTTAAAACTATGCGCCGTGTTGGCTGGGCGGCAAAAACTGGCGGCAGCGGTGTATACGTTTATCGCTCTGGCCTTTCTGATCACCCCAACGCTTATGATTTCCGGTTCACTGTTTGATACCTCGAAAAAACTGGCTGAAGAGATACAGCAGGGCGCACTGGCCATTCCCCCGCCGGATGAAAGAGTCAGTGAATGGCCGCTGGTTGGTGAGCAGATGCATTCTATCTGGAGTCAGGCTGCGAGTAATCTCGAAGAAACCCTGAGTAAATACCGATCTGAAATTAAAAAGGTGGGGCAGGTGCTTATTTCTGCTGTGGCCGGTGCGGGTGGCGGCATATTGCAGTTTATTCTGTCGATCTTTATTTCAGGCATCCTGCTTGCCGGCTCCAGTGGCGCATATGACTTCTCAGTAAAAATATTCAAACGTCTCACTGGTGATCAGCAGGGGCAGCAATTTGCTGATCTTGTCGGTGCGACTATCCGGAATGTCGCTCAGGGTGTATTGGGTATTGCGATTCTGCAGTCGGTGCTGGCGGGAATCGGTATGTACCTTATGGATGTGCCGGGCTGGGGCTTCTGGACTATTCTGGTTCTGATTGTTGCAGTTGCACAATTGCCGTTGATCCTGATCCTGGGGCCGGTGACTGGCTATGTCTTTTATGTTGCTGATACCACACCTGCGGTTATTTTTACCATATGGAGTCTGCTGGTCAGTATGATTGATGGATTTCTTAAACCAGTGTTCCTTGGGCGCGGCATGAAAACGCCGATGCTGGTAATCCTGTTGGGCGCCATTGGCGGCCTGTTGTTATCGGGTATTCTTGGCCTGTTTGTCGGTGCGATCGTTCTGGCTCTGGGCTATGAACTCTTCATGGCCTGGCTGAATCAGGAACAATAGTTCGCATAGCTTGCTGTGATCAATGCTGAATCGCAAGTACGCCAGATGTCGAGTTTTAGCAAAATGATTCATGGCATACTCCGCGTCCTGGCGGTTCAGATTGTTGTTTTGACTAATACCTCATAGTTTGTTGCAGGGTAGTTTATTAACCTGATGATAGAAAATTTTACTCGCAGGAGTCGATAATGAAAAAAATTGTACGGGCAATCCTGGTTTTGACTCTGTTGCCCTTTTCCGGCGTGCAGGCGGAACTGGCGAAAAATATTGTGGTTTATAAAAGCCCGCATTGTGGTTGTTGTACTAAATGGGTTCGTTATCTGGAAGGCAAAGGGTATCGGGTTGAGGCGATAAATACTCAGGATGTGTATGCCTGGAAGAAAAAATATGCCGTGCCGGAAAAACTTGCAGCCTGTCACACAGCTGTCATCGATGGCTATGTGGTTGAGGGGCATGTAACGGACCGGGACATCAAACGCCTGTTACTGACGCGTCCGAATATAAAGGGCATTGCGGTGCCCGGTATGCCCGTCGGTACGCCGGGTATGGAGAATGGAAATGTACGGGAAGCCTATGATGTCATCAGCTTTGATGAAGCAGGACGAACCGAGGTATTTGTAAAACATCGCTGAATGTCATTGCGACTGACTTGACGAGGTCAGTCTTTTTCCTTTCGTAACCGGCGTTGCTTTATGTGATGGATAATATGCAGACGCCAGAGCAGGCGGATGACGGTGGCGCCAATGATGGCGCTGAGGCCGCCGACGGTAAAGCATCCGAGAAGAAAGGGTTGCCAGATTTCGGCAAGTTCGGTCATCAGCCAGTCGATCGAGAGTACAAATTGAATATGTTGCACCGGTTCCTGCAATATCCATGTGCCGAGCTTGTAGCAGAAATAGAACAGGGGAGGCATGGTGACCGGGTTGGAAACCCAGACCAGGCCGACGGCGATGGGCAGATTGGTTCTGAAATAGATGGCGCCGGCGGCGGCCAGCAACATCTGAAAGGGCACCGGGACAAAAGCCATGAACAGGCCGACGGCAAACGCGCCGGACACTGAGCGTCGATTCAGGTGCAGCAGATTGGGATCATGGAGCAGGGTGCCGAAAAAGCGGTTAAGCTGGGGATGGTTGCGAATTTTGTTATGATCCGGCATGTAACGTTTAATGAATTTTTTCGGCATTGCAGATATGTTTATATTTTTTGGTCTATTTATTTAAAGTGCGTAACAGGTTGTAATCGCCCATCATTAGGTTAAGGAAGCTCTGATTAATTACAACATTGTCATTCCGGCGCGCCCGAACAAAGTGACAAAGTGCCCTTGGGGTGAATGCCGGAATCCAGTAAGTTACTGATACGTAATACATGGATTCCGGATCTCCGCTTCGCTACGTCCGGAATGACGAATTAATTAGAGCTCCCTTAGTTCTTAAGGCTGGATTTTTATTTGTAGGGTCGGATTTATCCGACCACAGCGTCAGAAAAAAGTCCATCGGCGGGTTAAAACCCGCCCTATAAAGGGAAAATGCCTTAAAGACTAAGCTGTGAACTGCGCATAGTGTAATTGATCTGGCGCTGTTTTTTATTACCAGCATACAAATTTTTCACGCAAATCTTCAAGGATGAAAAGATGCGTTCAGGATTACCCCTTCGATCCGGTGTTCTGGCTTTTCTGGCCGGGATTCTCGCACTCCAGTGGTTCCAGGTTCTGCCTGCCGTAGAATGGTCTATTCTACTGCTATTTGCCCTTCCCCTGGCTGTTTTGTTACCGGGCCACTGGCGCCTGATGGGCTGGCTGCTTGCCGGAATCTGCTGGGCATTGCTGCAGGCGCAACTGATTCTTGATCGGTCATTGCCGGCGGAACTTGAAGGCCGGGATGTGCTGATCCATGGCGTAGTCGTCAGCGTACCGGAGCGAAATTTTCGCCGTACCCGGTTTGAATTTGAAATCGAAAACTTGTCACGAGCAGGTCAGAGCTACCCCTCACCGGGGCGGGTGCGCCTGAGCTGGTACCGTGCGGGCAGGTCTGAGAATCTACATGCAGGGCAATACTGGCAGTTAAAAGTCCGTCTGAAGCGGCCACAGGGATTGATGAACCCGGGTGGTTTCGATTACGAAGGCTGGTTGTTTCAGCATCGAATTCGTGCGACAGGTTACATAAGAAAATCAAATGAAAATCAGATAGTAACAGCGTACTCTTCAAGTTATTTCATTCTTCGTTTACGGGAGAAAATCCGCGACCTTATCACCCGGATTACGGCTGGCGGCGAGAGTACGGGCCTGTTGCTGGCGCTGTCCATTGGCGAACGCAGCCAGATCACACCGGCCCAGTGGCAATGGTTGCGGCAGACAGGCACCAGTCATCTGGTTGCCATTTCTGGTTTGCATGTGGGGCTGGTCGCCGGTCTGATGTTTCTGTTGCTGAATCGGCTCTGGCGTTTAAGCGGGTATTTTTCTGAGCGTTTGATGCTGTATTGTCCTGCGCCGAAGGCGGCGGCCTGGGGTGCGATGCTGGCGGCACTGGTTTATGCGGCGCTGGCGGGGTTTTCCCTTCCCACGCAACGCGCCCTGATCATGCTCTCGATCGTCATGCTGGGGATCGTCTTTAGCCGAGGCCTGAGCCCTGGCCGCACGCTGGCGTTGGCCCTGCTGGCGGTATTGATAGTCGATCCGCTGGCCGTGATGTCAGCCGGTTTCTGGCTCTCGTTCCTTGCGGTCTGGGTCATAGTCTATGGACTGGCCGCGCGTGTCGGCGGGCAGGGTAAATGGCGGCAGTGGTGGCGCGCCCAGTGGTGGGTCACGCTGGGATTGATGCCGGCGCTGCTGCTGTTTTTTCAACAGGTGTCGCTGATTGCGCCTGTGGCGAATGTCGTCGCCATCCCACTGGTAAGCCTGCTGATCGCGCCCCTGAGTCTGTTGGGCAGTCTGCTGTTGTTGCTCGACCCGGACTGGGCTGGCCCCCTGATTTTGCTGGCGGTCTGGCTGCTGCAGAGACTGGCTGATTATCTGTCCTGGCTGGCGAATTTTCCCTTTGCCGCCTGGTCAGCGTCATTGCTGTCCCTGCCGGCGCTGGGGCTAAGTGTTCTGGGCATGCTCTGGCTGCTGGCGCCGAAAGGCATACCGGCTCGCTGGCTGGGTGGAGTGATGCTGCTGCCGGTGCTGTTTGCCCGCTTTGATCTGCCCATGCCGGGTGAAGCCCGGTTCACCCTGCTGGATGTGGGACAGGGCCTGGCGGCGGTGGTGCAGACCCAACATCATGTACTGGTGTTTGATACCGGGGCGCGATTCGGCTCGAATTTTAACATGGGCGATGCGGTGTTGATTCCATTTCTGCATGCTCAGGGTATCAGTCAGATTGATCGCCTGATCCTGAGCCATGCTGACAATGATCATCTCGGCGGCGCGATGGCGCTGCTGGCTGCGGTCCCAGTAGCCGAAATATCAGGCAGCGATCTGCAAAAAATGAGGAAAAAAGGCATTCTTCAGCGGCTCAATCCCTGTCATGCCGGGCAGCAGTGGAACTGGGATGGGGTGGTATTTCGTCTGTTACATCCTCCAGTGAAGACCGGGCTGCGGCGCAATGATCGATCCTGTGTGCTCCAGGTAGAGGCGGGTGGACAGCGCCTGCTGCTAAGCGGAGACGTCGAAAAAGCTGCCGAGCGTGAGCTTGTTCGTGAGTATGGAAATGATCTGTGGGCAGAGATCCTGGTGGCGCCGCACCACGGCAGCAAAACCTCGTCTACGGCGGCTTTCATTGATGCCGTGTCGCCGCGCTATGTCCTGTTCCCGGTGGGCTACCGAAATCGCTATGGTTTTCCCCACCCAACGGTGCTGACGCGTTATCGCGTACGGCAAATACGTGCGTACCAGACCTCGGAAACCGGTGCGATTCGTTTCACACTGGGAGGCAAAAAGTCTGAACCCGATCATGAGCTGGAGCCAGAGCTGTTCCGGCGGAGCAACGGGCGTTTCTGGAATCTCAAAAATGATATAAAAATGAACCTGCCCTGAGCAAGGCGAAGTTGTTTAAGCCCGGTGGCAACCCACCCTGCACCACAGGCACTTCCTTTATTTGCCCTGCCTACGCTGCTTTTATTCATTTGCAGACACTGCTGTCCCGTTAACTTTATATCCGTCATGCCGGCGCAGGCCGGCATCCAGAAAGTCGTTGAAACCACTGGATTCCGGCCTTCGCCGGAATGACGGGAGAGGTTGCCGAGAATTCATGTCTCAATTTCTCAAATCACACTACAGGTTACGCAAAATAACTTATTACAACATGGCAAGTACTTGTTAACGGGAGTGCAGTGATTTGCAGACATAAAAGGCTGAATTGTATAGTCTGTATTCGCACGAATGGGAACCTGCACCCTTTCGGCAATGCGGTTACTTTGTTAAAGTTAGCCGCAATGCTGGTTTCTCTCCCTATCGATCAAAAAAACCAAGGATTTCAAAGACGTGTTTGAAATGGTTCAAGCTGGCGGCTGGCTAATGCTGCCGATTATTCTTTCTTCAGTAATTGCGTTCGCGATTATTGGTGAACGCTTCTGGTCTTTACAACATAAGCGTATTGCCCCCCGGCACCTAGTTGGCCAGGTATGGCAGTGGCACAAGAGCGCTACCCTGGACGATGAGCATATCGATGCCCTGGCTAAAAATTCACCACTTGGTCGCATTCTGGCGGCGGGACTGATCAACCGTAATCATCCGCGGGAGATCATGAAGGAAGCTATCGAGGAAACCGGTCGCCAGGTGGTTATGGAACTGGAGCGCTACCTTAATACCCTGGGCACGATTGCGTCGGTGACGCCACTGCTGGGGCTGCTGGGCACAGTGATAGGCATGATCAAGGTCTTTGCCGCCATTACGACGCATGGCGTCGGTAATCCGGGCGTGCTGGCCGGCGGGATTTCCGAAGCGCTGATCACTACGGCAGCCGGTCTGTCGGTGGCCATTCCAAGTCTGATTTTCTACCGTTTTTTCCGGGGCCGCGTGGATGAACTGGTGCTGGTGATGGAAGAGGAAGCGCTGAAGATTGTTGATGTGATGCACGGCGATCGTGAGGACAATGCCGGGCAGGATGAAGCGGCATGAATTTCGCGCCCAGGCGAGAAAAGGAACTGGAGCTGAACCTGACTCCATTGATCGATGTGGTCTTTCTACTGCTGATATTTTTTATGGTCTCAACCACCTTTAATCGGGAATCAGAGATCAGCATCGAGTTACCTGAGTCCAGTGGTGAAGAAGCGCCGCATGAAAAGTTTGTGATTGAAATCAGCATCGACGGTCAGGGACGCTATTTCATCAACCAGCGTAAGCTCAAGGACAACAAACTTGAAACCCTGAAACAGGGTATTCGTGAAGTTCGCGCTCAGCAGGGGGATGACAAAACCGAACCTAAACTGATTATCAGCGCGGATCGCAATACGACGCATCAGGCCGTGGTGCTGGCAATGGATGCTGCCCGTCAACTGGGGCTGGTGCATCTGACCTTTGCCACCAAGCTCTCCAACGACTGATCCGCATGTCTGAAAGCCTCCAGAATACTAATGGCGTTGCTGTTTATCGCCGCTTACTACGCTATGTCAGGCCCTACCTGAAAGTCTTTATCCTGGCGATTCTGGGTATGATCCTGTTTGCCGCTACCGAAGCGGCTTTTGCCCGTATTATCCAGCCGCTGTTCGATGACGGTTTTGTTAAAAAAGATCCGACCGTGTTGCAATGGATCCCGCTGATTATTATCGGCATTTTTGCGGTGCGCATCGTTGGCAGTTTTTTATCTGACTACTGCATGGCCTTTGTCGCTCGCAGCGTGATTCGCGATTTGCGCAAGCAGTTGTTCACCCAGTTGCTGCGTCTTCCGGTCACTTTTTATGACACATCCTCTTCCGGTGTGCTGCTGTCGAAAATGGTTTATGACGTGGAGCAGCTGGCGGAAGCATCTTCATCGGTGATCACAGTATTGATCCGTGACAGCCTGACCATCATTGCCCTGCTGATCATGTTGATGTACTACAGCGTCTGGTTGACGCTAATCCTGATTGCGGCCACCCCGATACTGGCCGGGCTGGTGATGTATGTCAGCAAGCGCTTTCGCAAACTGAGCCACCGCATCCAGAAATCCATGGGCAATGTTTCCACAGTTTCAGAAGAAATTATCGAGGCCAACCGCGAGATCAAGATCTTTGGCGGGCAGAGTTATGAAATCAGCCAGTTTGATCAGATCAATAATCACAACCGCCGCCAGTTCCTGCGTCTGGCGGTGACCAATGCGCTGAGTTCGCCGGTGATCCAGTTCATTGTCGCGATTGCCTTCGCGCTGATGATTTTCTTTGCTTTTCGTCTGGAACTGAAGGTCGGTGAATTTGGTTCCTATCTAACCGCCATGCTGTTGTTAATGCAGCATGCCAAACGCCTGACTACCATCAATGCGACCCTGCAGCGGGGTATTGCCGCCGCCCAGAGTGTGTTTGATTTTCTGGATCGCGAACCGGAACATGATGATGGCAATAAGGTACTTGATAAGGCGTGCGGTGAGATAAAATACCGGCAGGTTAATTTTGCCTATACGCCGCAGGGGGAAGAGATCCTGCATGACATCAACCTGGTGATTGAACCGGGACAGAATGTCGCCTTTGTCGGCCGCTCCGGCGCCGGTAAAACCACCCTGGTCAGTCTGCTGCCGCGTTTCTATGATCCCGATAGCGGGCAGATCCAGCTTGATGGTCACGACATTCGTAAGTTAAGGCTGGAAAGTCTGCGCTCGCACATTGCCCTGGTCAGCCAGCATGTGACGTTGTTCAATGATACCATTGCGCATAATATTGCCTATGGCGCACTGGAATCGGCAACCGAAGAAGATGTTCGCCGAGCGGCGAAAGCGGCGCATGCGCTGGAGTTCATCGAAAAACTGCCCGAGGGCATGCAAACCATCGTCGGTGAGAACGGTGTGCTACTGTCGGGTGGGCAGCGTCAACGTCTGGCCATCGCTCGCGCTATTCTCAAGGATGCACCGGTGCTGATTCTGGACGAGGCGACTTCGGCGCTGGATACTGAGTCGGAACGATTTATTCAGAGCGCGCTGGAGCAATTGATGCAGGATCGAACCACCCTGGTGATTGCGCACCGTTTATCAACGATTGAGCAGGCGGATGTTATTGTCGTCATGGATCATGGACGTATTGTCGAAATGGGCAGCCATGCAGAACTGCTGGCGAAAGGCGGCAATTATGCGGCGCTGCATCGTATGCAGTTTACTGAAGTATAAAAACTATGTCTTTTTCAAAGTCACTTCAATACAGCTGGTATAACAACAACCTGTTGACCCTGTTATTGAGGCCGCTGACCTGGCTGTATTGCAGCGTAACATTTATGCGACGACTGGCTTATGCTATTGGCCTGTTAACGCGCCACCGCCTGAGCATCCCGGTCATCGTCGTGGGGAATCTGACCGTGGGTGGGACCGGCAAAACGCCGGTGGTGGTGCATATCGCTCAGCTACTGAAACGCTCAGGTTATTCACCCGGCATCATCAGCCGCGGTTATGGCGGTAAGGCCCGGAGCTGGCCGCAGCAGGTGCGCCCTGATGCTGATCCGGTGATGGTGGGTGATGAAGCCATTCTGATTTCACGGCGCTGTGGTTGTCCGATGGCGGTGGGCCCGGATCGGGCCAGAACCGCAAGCCTGCTGCAGCAGCACTCAGGCTGCGATATTATTATCAGCGACGATGGCCTGCAACATTATGCCCTGGCTCGTGACGTTGAGATCGTAGTGATCGACGGTATGCGCCGTTTTGGCAACGGCCTGTGTCTGCCTGCCGGGCCCCTGCGTGAACCGGTTTCAAGAAAAGACAAAGTGGATTTCGTTATCACCAATGGCATGGCGAGCCGGAATGAATACTCTATGCGCTATCAAGGTGAGACCCTGGTCAATCTTAAAAACAGCGAACAAACACGCGCCCTCAGCGAACTGGCGGGACAGGAGGTGCATGTGCTTGCGGGTATCGGCAACCCGGAGCGTTTCTTTGAACAGATGCGGCGCAAGGGACTACAGGTAATTGAACATCCTTTTCCGGATCATCATTATTTCAGTGCAGACGATCTGGCGTTTTCTGATGACAGTCCTGTATTAATGACCGAGAAAGATGCGGTTAAATGCCAGCGCTATGCCGGCGAGAATATGTGGTATCTGCCGATTGAAATTGAAATGAATAACGACTTTGATATGCAACTGTTAAATTTGCTGGAGAAAAAATAATATGGATACCAAACTACTCGAGATACTGGCCTGCCCGGTTTGCAAGGGGCCGCTGGTCTACAAAAAAGAAAACAATGAATTGATCTGTAAGGCCGATCGCCTGGCTTATCCCATTCGTGACGATATCCCGGTGATGCTGGAAGATGAAGCACGCCGGCTTGATGCTGAGGAAAAGATCTAAAGCCCATGTCCTACTGCGTGGTGATTCCAGCGCGTTACGCTTCGCTGCGCCTGCCGGGCAAGCCCCTGCGCAAGCTGGCGGGTAAAACCATGCTCGAGCATGTTTATCTTCGCGCCTGCCAAAGCGGAGCGAAAGAGGTGATCATCGCGACTGATGATATGCGTATTCATGAAGCGGCGGAACGCTTTTCCGCCAATGTCTGCCTCACAGCAGATACGCATACCTCAGGCACGGAACGGCTGGCGGAAGTCGTCTCCGCCTGTGCGCTTGATGATAACGATATTGTCGTCAATCTTCAGGGCGACGAACCGCTGATGCCGGTAGCCTGCATTGAACAGGTTGCCCAGGCTTTGCACGATAATCCGGATGTACAGGTGTCAAGCCTGTGTGCGCGTATCACCCACTCGGAAGATGTATTTGATCCCAATATCGTTAAAGTAGTCAGGGATAAAAATGAAATGGCGCTGTATTTCAGTCGCGCACCGATCCCCTGGTGCCGGGGGAAGTTTGATCAACAACCGCCACAGGCAGCTGATAAGATTGATCATTACCGCCACATTGGTCTTTACGCCTACCGCGCGGGTTATATAAAAACCTACGTCAGTCAGTCGAAGGCCATGCTGGAAGAGGCCGAATCATTGGAACAGTTGCGCGTACTCTGGCATGGCGGAAAGATTGTTGTGCCAGAGGCCGTAGAAATACCCGGCCCCGGCGTCGATACCGAAGAAGATCTTGGGAAAGTTGAAGCGCTGTTGAAAAGAGGTTGAAGTAGAATAGACTGCTGGAATCGTTTTAGCCCATTACATATAATTATTTAGAGGGAAGATTCACCCGGCCTCTGCGCGTCGGTTTCGCTGGCCCTTGTTTATTATCTTTAAAATAGCGTCACCTGCTGTTGAAGGATTAACAAATGAGCGCTAATAAAAATCTATTTATAACTTTCATCCTGATATAAAGATAGCGACTTAATTTCAATGGCTACGGAGAGACCTTGATTGATTATACTATGTGAGCACAAATAATGAATACCCGTTTTTCAGGACACGCTATAAATACATCCCTGTACGCTCGGCGGCAGCATCCCTGCTGCCGACGGTCCTGAAAAACGGGTATTCATTATTTGTGCCTCGTTAATAACATCAAACGTGAGCGCCTGGGGGTTGGTCTAATGTTGACAGATTGGCTGTGAATTGAGGTTGTTTCTCGAAATCGGCAAGCCTTCAATAATATTGGAAACTGAAAATGAAGACCCCCGACATAGAACAACTAAATCGAAAATTCGCACTCCAGAATGGTGATAATGTCGTTCGTTTCAAAGCAGGCAAGGGTAATGTCCCCGTTGCTGAAATAAAAAATGAACAGGCAAGTGCTGTAGTCAGTCTGCAAGGTGCGCATTTGCTTAGCTGGATTCCCAAAGGAGACGATGAGGTTATCTGGTTATCACGGGATGCAATCTTTGCGTCGGGCAAGTCGGTTCGTGGGGGTATTCCTGTTTGCTGGCCCTGGTTTGGGGCGCATACAGGTAATTCTTCTTATCCCGCACATGGTTTTGCACGTACTGCATTATGGCAGGTGATTAACACGCAACAATTGCCGTCAGGCGAAACAAAAATCACATTTAAACTTGAAACGCAACAGATGGCTGAAAACATTCAACGAATGTGGCCACAGTCAACCACGGTGGAATACCTGCTAACGGTAGGTAAAACTCTGACGCTGAAGCTCACAACATTTAATAACAGCGATCAATCAATAACTATCGGACAGGCGTTGCATACCTATTTTAATATTGGCGATATTAGTAATACCACCGTATATGGGCTGGAAGGAAAGGACTATCTGGATAAACCCAATGATTTCGAACGTAAAACACAGACAGGCCCCATCACCATAGAGGAAGAAGTGGATCGAGTTTACCTGCAAACAGCTGATGACATCATTATTGACAATAAAAAGAGAAAAATAATCATCAAAAAGCAGGGCAGCCAGTCAACCATCGTCTGGAATCCATGGAAAAATGTTGCAGAAAAAATGGGTGATCTGGGTAAAGATGGTTATTCGAAAATGCTATGTGTTGAGTCTGCAAATGCGGCAGGAGATACGATAACGATAATAGCCGGTGGCAGTCATAAACTGCAGGTAAATTATAGACTTGAATCTGATTGTGATCCTAAATAATCTTCAGTATGTTTTTCAGACAGAATAACCAGAGTTTGTTCACTATCAACAACTGCAAATATATTGATCAGGATCATGGCTGAAATCAGACTTATCTGTTAAAAAATAACATAGTGTTCAGACACGTCTCCACGTGTTTCCACCATAATTCAATTCGTTACAGGTGCTTCCGCACCACCGCTAAAGTGCGAAAGATGAGCTACTTCATGTGGGCTGAACAGCCATCGTGAAGGTCGTCAATATTCGGTGCTAGCGCCAGTCTTGTTCCAACCGAGCTGCACTTGCCAGCATATGAGGAGAGACAATATGAAAATCCAGGACCTTATGAGTACCCAGGTAGAATCAATCCTGCCCACGGCAACGCTTAGACGAGCAGCCCAGAAAATGAGCCAGCTCAACATTGGCTCGCTGCCGATTATATCGGATGAGGGCACACTGCTTGGCATTATCACCGATCGCGACATCAGTTGTTTTGCCATTGCCATGGGACATGAACCTAATTCCACCGAAGTCCAAAAAGTTATGACCAAAGAGGTGTTCACCTGCTTTGAGGATCAGGATATCAGAAATGCCGCCAGTCTGATGGAAGACAAGCACATTCGTCGTCTGGCCGTGCTGAACCATGACAACAGTGTGGTGGGCTTTCTGTCCGTCGATGATCTGGCGCATTGTTCACATGAACTTGCCGGCGCCGTACTCGAAGCCGCAACGCCTGTTCACTGAGATTGAGTGCACGGTATTTTAACTTAATTAGGAGACAGACCATGAAGATTCAGGAAATCATGAGTTCAAAAGTCGAAACCATCTCACCTGATGCCTCGACCAAGGTTGCCGCACGAACAATGCATGATCTACATATCGGCTCCCTGCCGGTAATGAGTGCGGATGGTGAATTAATAGGTATTATTACCGACCGTGATATCTGCTGCAAAGTTGTTGCTACCGGTCGTGATGCAGGTTGGACCAAAGTCCATGAAGTCATGCGTAAAGATATTACCACCTGTTTTGATGACCAGGAGATAGATGATGCGGCTGAACTTATGGCGAGTCAGCATATCCGCAGGTTGGCGATATTAAACCGCAATAACAGTATGAGCGGGTTCTTATCCGTTGATGATTTGGCGCGTGGTTCATACGATCTTGCCGGCACTGTACTGGAAGCTTCTACACCAGTACATTGAAATTATGCTCGCCATCTTTCTGTATGCGCATTAACCAGGGTAGAGGGGCATGATGGGGATCAGATCATGGTTTTTATAATGTTGGAAACCATGCGCTGATTCCGCATACGCGTACGCATGATTATTCCGGCGGTTTATAACATGCTTCCAGCATGGCCTGCATATGTTGACAACCTTTTTCCCTTGCCAGTTTGATATTTCTTTCCGGGATGCTTTCAGGATCCGGATAATTTTCCAGGGCGCGTTCGAGGCTGGATTCGCGAATAATGTGCAGCATTGGCCAGGGCGAGCGATTGGTATAGTTGGATGCGTCGTTTTCGGCAACGTCTGCAAAATGATAGCGGGGATGGAAGTGGGCTAACTGATAGATGCCTTCATAACCTTGTTCAATCAATAATGCATTGGCGATTTCAACAAAATCCAGGAAATCATCGAATAGGGTGAATGCCTGAGAAAAGATTATCAGGCTGGTTTCGAAACTGTTATTTTTCTCCAGGTATAGACATTCGTCAATCAGGGCATGTAAGCATGGTTCCAGACCTGAATCGGTAACTACCGGGTAATGAATCGATTCGCTTTACATATACTCGCCGTGCAAAAGGGCAAAAGTTTAGATCAATAATGACGGTTTTCACCCAGTTTTGGGTCTGCTTGATGATCAGCGTGCTGTCTGGTTGATAACTCATATGTATTTTATTTCCTGAGCTGGTGTTTAATTCCGCGCAGCTTGCTGCGGGGCTTTATTGTAGGTGCGGCTTCAGCCGCACTGTTCGCCTGAAGGCGAACCTACATCAACACCCTGTGGCTTGCTTCTATAAAATTCGTATGACGGAGTTAAACCACCTGGCCTGAACACCATCCTGATGACCATGCCCATTGCAGATTATATCCACCCAGCCAGCCTGTGACATCAACAACTTCGCCGACAAAGTACAGTCCCGTGACTTTTCTGGATTCCATGGTTTTGGATGATAATTCGTTACAGTCGATGCCTCCCAGGGTGACTTCGGCGGTGCGATAGCCCTCGGTGCCATTAGGGTTGATTTGCCAGTGTTGCAGTTGTTGTGCAATTTTGCCAATGCGGGAATGAGAAATGTCCTGCAAAGGCTTATCCAACGTTTCTTGCCCAGGCAAAGTAAGCAGGAGACGTTTAGGAAGAAATTCAGCTAACACCGTTTTCAATTTAGTCTTTGGCTGAGCAGTTTTTCGTGTCGTTAACAGGTCCACGAGATCAAGTTCCGGTAACAGGTTGATGCTAATGGTTTCTCCAGCTTGCCAGTAAGAGGATATCTGTAAAATGGCGGGTCCACTCAGGCCTCGATGAGTGAAGAGGATATTCTCTCTGAATTGAATTCTCTTATTACTCACGATACTGTCAATGGCAACACCTGATAATTCTGCAAGCATTGCTTTGTCATGCGGTTGCAGGGTGAAAGGAACCAGTCCTGCCCTGGTTGGCCAGATAT
>Ga0316207_10000901_pt1 | contig 41284 bp, 39 predicted proteins | sample 6weekpyrite_MG_FD_204943 | JGI IMG/M metagenome (GOLD analysis project Ga0316207, IMG submission 204943) | Microbial mat bacterial communities from mineral coupon in-situ incubated in ocean water Damariscotta River, Maine, United States -... | ecosystem: Environmental > Aquatic > Marine >... | reverse complement strand
TGGAAGAGGCAAAGCCCAAATTAAAAGTACCCCCGATGTATAAAGTTGTTATCCATAATGACGATTACACTCCTATGGAGTTCGTTGTTCAGATACTGGAAAAATTCTTTTCAATGAACCGTGAAAAGGCAACGCAGATAATGTTGCATGTACATACTCAGGGTAAAGGCATCTGTGGCTTGTATACCCGTGATGTAGCAGAAACCAAGGTTGCCATGGTTAATGATTTTTCTCGAACACATCAGCATCCATTGTTATGTGCAATGGAAACAGCCTGATGAAGTGGAGCGGTTATGTTAAGTAAAGAATTGGAATTTACTTTAAACCAGGCCTTCAATGAGGCCCGGGAAAAGCGCTATGAATTTATGACCGTCGAGCACCTGTTATTGGCATTGACTGATAATCCGACTGCGGCGGAAGTCTTGCGTTCCTGTGGTACTGACATGGAGGAACTCAAACAGGAATTACTGAATTTTGTAGAAGAGACAACGCCCTTGCTCGCTCCCAACGACCTGCGCGAGACACAACCAACTCTGGGTTTTCAACGTGTCTTGCAACGAGCGGTTTTGCACGTGCAATCTTCTGGTCATGACGAGGTGACTGGTGCCAATGTGCTGGTTGCGATATACAGCGAACAGGAATCACAGGCCGTTTACTTTTTGAACAAACAGAATATTTCACGTCTGGATGTGGTCAATTACATTTCACATGGGATCTCGAAAATCAGCGAAGACGACTCCATGGGCAGTGAAGAGATTGGCGATGAAGAAGTCAGTCTGGAAAGTACCGCCAAGGCCCCACTGGAATCATTTGCCGAGAATCTTAATGTGCTGGCAAAGCAGGGCAAGATTGACCCCTTGATAGGCCGTGATGCTGAGATTGAGCGGACCATTCAGATTTTATGTCGCCGAAGAAAAAACAACCCGATACTGGTTGGTGAGGCTGGTGTTGGAAAAACGGCGATCGCCGAAGGGCTGGCCTTGAAGATTGTTGATGAACAGGTACCTGAAGTCCTCGCAGGTGCAACTATCTATTCGCTGGATCTGGGTGCCCTGGTAGCTGGAACCAAATACCGCGGTGATTTTGAGAAAAGACTGAAATCAGTGCTTTCACAATTGAAAAAAGAGCCCGGCGCTATTTTATTTATTGATGAAATACATACCATTATCGGCGCCGGATCCGCATCCGGCGGCGTGATGGACGCATCAAACCTGATCAAACCGGTGCTGGCCAATGGTATGCTGAAATGCATAGGCTCCACAACCTATCAGGAATACCGTGGTATCTTTGAAAAAGATCGTGCACTGGCACGGCGTTTCCAGAAAATTGATGTTGAAGAGCCCAGTATCGAAGACACCGTCAAGATCCTGAAAGGCCTTAAGAGTCGGTTTGAAGAACATCACAAGATCAAGTATTCACCCAAGGCTTTACGTGTAGCTGTCGAACTGTCTGAGCGTTACATTAACGACCGTCATTTGCCTGACAAGGCCATTGATGTAATCGATGAGGCAGGTGCCAATATGCAGTTACAGCCAGTTTCCAGGCGCAAAAAAATGATTGGAGTTACCGATATTGAGAATATCGTGGCAAAAATTGCTCGCATCCCGCCGAAGAGCGTCTCTTCATCTGATCTGGACTCCATGCAAAACCTGGAACGTGACCTGAAGCTGGTTGTCTATGGGCAAGATTCTGCAATCGAGGCCCTGTCATCAGCCATCAAGATGTCCCGTTCAGGCCTGGGTAATGAAGAAAAGCCAATTGGTTCATTTTTATTCTCTGGCCCAACGGGTGTCGGTAAAACCGAGGTTACCCGTCAGCTCGCAAAAATAATGGGCATTGAGTTGATTCGATTTGATATGTCGGAATACATGGAGCGGCATACGGTGTCACGCCTGATAGGAGCGCCTCCGGGCTATGTCGGGTTCGACCAGGGTGGACTGCTGACCGATGCGGTGATCAAACATCCGCATGCTGTCTTGTTGCTGGATGAGATAGAAAAGGCCCATCCGGATGTCTTTAATCTGTTATTGCAGGTAATGGATCATGGCACCCTGACAGACAATAATGGCCGCAGCGCTGACTTCAGAAATGTCGTGCTGGTGATGACGACCAATGCTGGCGCAGACCGTATGAGCAGGGAAACGATAGGATTTACCCAGCAGGATCATAGCAGCGATGGTATGGAAGCGATAAAAAATGCCTTTACACCTGAATTCCGTAACAGACTGGATGCAATCATTCCGTTCAGGCCGCTTGGTAAGAAGGTTGTTAATCACGTTGTTGACAAGTTTATTATTGAGCTGGAAATTCAGCTTGAGCAGAAAAAGGTCACGGTCGATATAGACAAGCAGGCCAGGGAATGGTTAGCCGACAAGGGTTATGACCCCAAAATGGGTGCCAGGCCAATGGCTAGACTGATCAGTGAGCACATCAAGAAACCGCTAGCAGAAGAACTGCTATTTGGCAGATTGTCCCATGGTGGTCACGTACAGGTCATTGTTAAAGATAATGATCTGGCGCTGCAATTCGAGGAAGAAGCCTTACCTGAAGTCTAGGGTTGATGTATGGGTGGTATAGCAGGGCTGGATTGACTACTACGTAAGTCTAGTGCGGGTTATCTTGCTCGATATACAATTCGGCCCTTGGTTAAATCATAGGGGGTGAGTTGTACAGTTACATTATCACCTGTCAGGATGCGAATATAATTTTTGCGCATTTTCCCTGAAATATGGGCAGTTACGATATGTCCATTCTCCAGCTCTACGCGGAAGGTTGTATTGGGCAGAGTGTCAACGACCGTCCCCTGCATTTCAATATTGTCTTCTTTAGCCATTCAGCCGATACCTGCAAAATTTTAGTCAGCGGCGTATTGTACGCGAATATCAAAGTGAAATGTAGTTGTCATTGAGACTAATTAAGCAAGAAAAACTATCGGGCTCGTTGTTCGAGCCCGGAATGGCCAAAAAAGCAACAATTAGCATACTGCAGATTTGGAATTGACGATTCTGGTCCAGGCTACATGAGGATGGATAGCCTCATTGTCTATAATAATTTCCATTCCCAGAAAATCCATGATTTGAATCAGGTCATAGCTTTCAGAAAACTGTTCGGTCAGATGTTGTAAATGAAGTTGACTGAGATATAACAGGTTGGGACGAATGCCATGTGTGGCTGTGTAAGTGTTAACCAGGTCATAAATGAAGCTCAGCATGGTGCGCTCCTTTGTTTGGCAGGTTGTCACATTAATTTAAGTATAGATCAAGCAATGTGCGCCTGCATGTTGAACCAAACTATCACGTCTTGAGTAGTATATCGGTCCAATATGACAAAAACTTTACACCTGGATACAATATATAGTGTGATTTTTGTCACATACATACTATATATGAGTAAATCGCGTTATGTTTGCTCACTCATACAGCCATTGGCCCTGTATGAAGCTCTGTTGTGGCTGGAATTGTGTTTTGTAGCTCATTTTCGGACAATCCCGTATCAGGTAGCCAAGATATAGCCAATTCAGCCCCAGTTCGCGTGTGAATTCGATACTCCACAGGATGCCAAGGGTGCCCAGGCTGCGTTTCTTGAGTTCAGGGTCGAAAAACGTGTAAACAGCAGATAGGCCATCTTCCAGTTGATCAATCACGGCTACGGCCACCAGCCTGGATTCGAGTCTGAATTCGATAAATTTGGTCACACTCCACTCGCTGGTTAGAAATTCAATGTACTTGTCCGGGTCGGGGTCATTCATGCCGCCATCGGGATGGCGAGACTGGATGTATAATTTGTATAGTGCGTGTTGCTCTTCACGAAACTCGGCGCCCATCATATCGACTTCAATATCCTGATTGGCGCGCCATATGCGCTTGTGTATTCTCTTGGGCTTGAACTGGTTAACTGGAACCCTGATAGGGATGCAGGCGCTGCAGGTCGGGCAGGAGGGTCTGTATATGTGCTTACCACTGCGTCTGAAACCGTATTGTGACAAAGTGGAGTAGATATGGTTATCCAATTCGGTATTAGGGTCGGCAAACAGGGTGATAGCCTGCCGGTTTTCCAGATAACTGCAATCATGTTCAGGCGTAGCATAGAAAGAGAGCCGTACGGGTTCTTTCTGATGTGAACTGCCAGACTGCGCATTTTGATCTTTCATGTGTGTGTTTAGTGGTTAAGGTACTAAGACTAATTCTAGACGATTATTAATAAATCAGCGATTTTTTTTCATTTAAGCTATAAAATAAACATCATGATGCGAAAAAAGCGGCTAAAGCGTATTTTTATATCCAGTCTCGTTTTACTGTTGGCATCCCCGGTTGTCCTTTTTTACCTGGTAAGCGAGGATGTGCCCAACGTGTTAAGCGGGACTGAAAACCTGGATCCTGCTAGCGCCAAAAACGCCAGAATGTTGATCAAGCAATTAAGGGATGGCGTATTATCGACAGATGCATCTGCTGAATTCAAGGCGAATGAAACGGAACTCAATCATCTGGTAAGCCTGATTTCCCGTGGCACGGAAAGGGTCAATGGCAGAATCAACCTGTCACAACTGGGTATATATGTTGTTTTCAGTGTGTACACACCCGAAAATCCTTTTGGTGATTTTCTTAATTTTTCCACTATTGTGCTTCCCTCAACCAAAGGTCTGCAACTGGACAATGTGCAAGTTGGCAACATAACGATTCCGGGCGGTTTGTCCAAGAGTCTTGCCGAGTTTGTTTTGAACAGGGTGCTGGGAGAAGAATTAGGTAGCAGGGTGATCAGTTCAATCAGGCAACTCTCTATTCACAAAAGTACGATGAAAGCTATGTATACGCCTATACCCGATTTGAAAGAACAGCTCGGTGTATTCAGGGGCAGGGTAAAATTTGTCAGAAATGAATTGCAGTTAGGGGGAGATCCGAAAAAGGTTCGAATTTATTTTGAAAAAATTTGCCAGCTGGACAAGGCGGCAAATGTAACCATAAAGCATTCTTTTGAACGATATTTGTCTGACATGCTGAATTTTACCTACTTGCAAGCAAGTGACACCAATGTGAGTGACGAATATCGATCCGCTGTATTGGCATTGGCCATCTACTTTGGCACAGACAAGTTTGAATCCATTATCGGTCCCGTGAGAACTGAAGAGCTGAGTCACTGTCTTCCAAACCATAAAATTGTGCTCGGGGGTAGGCGCGATTTATTGCAGCATTTTATCGTTTCGGCGGGCCTCAGGGTATTGGCGGAAAATGGTATACCGTTTGCCATAGGTGAGTTCAAGGAACTGTTGGACTCTCAAACTGGTGGCAGTGGCTTCAGTTTTGTTGACCTCGCCGCAGACAGGGCGGGTCTGAGGTTTGCAGATCATATAATTGAATTCTCAAATAACAAGGATATGGCCAAGCTGGATTTTTCCAATAAAAAGGAAGCAGATTATTTTCCTGATACCCGGGGGCTTCCTGAAGGAATGTCAAAAGACGAATTTAAAAGATTCTATCAGGACGTAAACAGTGTTATGTATGATTTGATGCTCAAGGACATCGATAAGCGTATCAGTCAGTTATCTTTGTATCAATAACGCAGGTAGCGGGTTTGATGAGCTGCCTGTGATCTTCGCAGTATTGATTTAGCAGACGGGTAAACCGGCTTCGTTTAATGGCCTCAGCCCCAAGGCTTTCAAGATGAGCAGTATAGATCTGGCAATCCAGCATTTTGAATCCTAGCCCTTGTAAATGTGCTACAAACAAGCTGAATGCAACCTTTGAAGCATTACTTACCAGGCTGAACATAGATTCACCGAAAAAAATTCTGCCGATGGCAATCCCATATAATCCTCCTACCAGTTTGTTCTCATGCCATGCCTCGACTGAAACCGCATAACCTTGTTGATGAAGCTGGCTATAGGCCTGCTGCATTTCCTGGGTGATCCAGGTCCCTTCTTGCCCGGCGCGCGGGATTTTCGCGCATTGATCAATCACTTCATCAAACGCCTTGTTAACGGTTATGTTGAAGTGCCTGCTTTTAATTGTTTTTCGCAGGCTACGTGAAACTTTGAGGTTATCAGGAAATAGTACAAACCTCGGGTCAGGTGACCACCATAGGATAGGTTGTCCTTCAGAAAACCACGGGAAAATACCCTGTTGGTAGGCACTGATAACCCGCTCACAGGTCAGGTCACCACCAATGGCGAGTAGACCGTCAGGCTCTCGTAAGGCCAGGCTCACGTCCGGAAAGCTGACGTCTGTAGAACCGGGTTCTATCCAGTAAGGGGCAGGCATATAACGTTACAGGCACATTGATTACTCATTTGTGTTTATCTTACGATTATTACTGATAAGATAAAAGTAACGCGTAATAGTAAGCCTTCGGACTTTTGGTCCGAAGGCTGCAGGTATTTAAAATTTTATAGTTGGTTCAGAAGCAATCAGGCTATAAAGTTCGCCAGGATTATGACTGCAAACATGAAACCAACAAGTATCAAGACGGTTTTGGCAAGATTACCGGCCATATATTTATCTTCTACATGCATATTTTTCTCCTGTAATATCGCTGTCTTTATATATAGTAAGTAAACAGATATTAAGACAGGTTTTGAGCTACAAAGTTGATCTCGGTCAATGCATTTTTAGATAAGTGTTTTCTGATAATCTAAAATTGTTACAGGTGAAAGTTAACTGTGAAAATGAGAACTATATTATAGTTATCTGAATACCCTACTATTTTTTATAGGGGCTATGTGATGCGCAGTTTTCAATATATAACCGCATGCCTTGTTCTTCATTTTCCAGGAAATGTTGAATGGCGCTGCTGAATTCGGGATGCTTGATCCAGTGTGCCGACCAGGTAGGCGTCGGCAGGAACCCTCTGCTGATTTTATGTTCGCCCTGGGCACCGGGTTCGAAGGTTTTCAGTTTGTGCTCAATGCAGTATTCAATTCCCTGGTAGTAGCACACTTCGAAATGAAGATGTTCGTGATCTTCAATACAGCCCCAGTGTCTGCCATAGAGCGTTGTTTCGTCCTGAAAACAGATTGCACCCGCAATATAGCCTTGCTCACCTTTGGCAAATATAAATAATAACTGCTCTCCCATGGTTTGCGAGATCTGTCTGAAAAAACCAAGGTTCAGGGTGGGTGTGCCGTACTTTTCATTGAAGGTTTTTCGGTAGAAGTTATCAGCCGCCAGAAGTTGTTCATCGGTAGCATGTTTACCCTGTATGATTTCTATCTCGACATTAGCTTGAGCGGCATACCGTCTTTCCTGGCGAATGTTTTTGCGTTTTTTTGCTGTCAGCGTAGCCAGAAAATCCTCAAACGTATCATAGCCCGGGTTATGCCAGTGAAACTGGCAACCGAGCCTGCGCATCAAGCCAAGCTGCTGTAGTTGCTGTGTTTCGTTTTCGTCAGTAAACAGAATATGGTACGAGGAAAAATCACGTTGCCGACTTTGTTCAATGACAAAATTAATCAACGACGAGAGAATCGATTGCCTGTCCTGTTTGTTGTCGATCAGGCAGCGTGGGCCGGTAACAGGAGAATAGGGTGCGGACGTTACCCATTTAGGATAATAGTCCAGGCCATGACGGTGGTAAGCATCGGCCCAGGCCATATCAAACACAAATTCCCCATACGAATTATCTTTTTCGTAGGTGGGAATGATGGCGATTATCTGTTCATCTTGCCAGGCAATAATGTGTCTCGGAATCCAGCCATACATTTCTCCCGTGCAGTGGTGTTGCTCAAGCGCGGCATGAAATTCATAGCGCATAAATGGATTGGGTGTGGCCAGCAGTCTGTTCCACTGGCTTGCCTCAATATCGTCTAGTGTTGAATGAATCCGTATTTCCATGTCATTACTTTTTTTTCAAACCATTATTTTAACCGATGTCCTGAGCTTTAGTACCCAGGGACAGCAGGGTTAGTCGATTTCAGGTGCTATCGGGCTGCTCAATATGCCGGTTGCCAGATTGATGACAACAATGAAATAAATAACTCGTGGTGCCCAGGCAGTCAACTGGTCCTCAAACAGATGCAGCCGTTGCGCTTCCAGCGTGGCAGCATGATTTATGAGCACTGCCAGTCTGCCTGAGCTTTCACCTGTATGAATCAGGTTGAGAGCTTCATTTGTTATGCAGGGATTGTACTTGAGTGCATCATATACAGTGGCGCCATTTAGTAAATCTTGTTGTGACTGCTCAAATGAGCGTCGAATGCTAGCGCTGCTCAGGCTGTCGTTGATCGTCGGTATGACGTCGAATACCGGTAAGCCGGCCTCCAGGCATATCGCGGCCAGCTGCAGCCATTTGTTTGTTTCTTTTCTTCGATACCAGTTGCCTATGACGGGGGTATTCAACAATAGCCGATCAAGTCCGTTTTCGTTTTGCTTGTTGCGCAGACTTAGTCGTGTTGGCAGGCCCAGTATAATTTTTAATACGATAATAACCAGCAAGGCAAACAGGCTGCCTTCGATCAAATACTGCACGGCACCCAGTTTGCCGGCGACCAGCGAGGGCAGGGGGGTGATAAACTTCGCCAGTATCAGCACGCAAGCTGGCAGGAGCAGCTTCGCCCTGACAGTGCGTAAGCGGTTGTCACTGTTTTCATGCTGATGGGCAATAGCAGAAAAAATCTGGTCAGTGGTACCAGTATGCAAGGCGGACTTGATGATAGCTGCCTCGGACTGACTGAATAGCCCGCTTTTTAAGCCGGCGTTATCAAGTGTATTCCCTTTATTGAGTTGTTGTGCGCAGGTCTGTGCTTTTATAGATAATTTTTTTTCACGCGGGTCGGTCAGTCTGTCCAGGATCTGATTATAATCAAGCCCGGCATTTTGCATAATCGCAAGCTGCTTGAACAGGATGGCGCGTTCACGAAAATTGAGTGCAGGCTGGTTATTCACAATCGGCCATTAAAAAAGGGTATGTTAAACATACCCTTTTTTAGCACATATCCTGTAACAATGCCGGTAGGGTTCAGCTCTCAAGATTATCGAGGTATTTTTCGGCATCCAGTGCAGCCATACAGCCGGTACCGGCTGAGGTGATAGCCTGTCGGTATACATGATCCATTACATCGCCGGCTGCAAAAACACCTTCTACGCTGGTTTGCGTGGCATTGCCGGTAGAGCCGGATTGTACCGTGAGGTAACCGCCTGCCATATCGAGCTGTCCTTCAAATATACCGGTATTGGGTTTATGACCAATGGCGATGAACACACCCATGAGGTCTATGTCCTTGGTATTATCTTCTTTGGCGTGTTTGATACGCATGCCGGTGACACCCGAATCATCACCCAGTACTTCATCCAGCACATGGTCCCATTCAATAGTAACGTTACCTGTTTTGGCCTTTTCGATAAGCTGGTCAGACAATATTTTCTCGGAACGGAAGGCATCACGTCGATGCACAACCGTGACATGCTTGGCGATATTCGAAAGGTAAAGGGCCTCTTCAACGGCCGTATTGCCGCCACCGATAACTGCGACATTCTGGTTGCGGTAAAAGAAGCCGTCGCAGGTAGCACAGGCTGAAACACCTTTGCCCTTGAATGCCTCTTCGGATGGTAAACCCAGATACTGGGCACTGGCACCGGTACAAATTATCAGCGCATCGCAAGTGTAGGTCATGGAGTCACCCTTGAGTGTAAAAGGGCGGTTTTTGAGATCTGTTTCGGTGATATGGTCAAATATCATTTCAACATCAAAACGTTCGGCATGCAGCCTCATGCGTTCCATGAGATCAGGTCCCATGACACCTTCATTATCGCCGGGCCAGTTATCCACATCGGTTGTAGTGGTTAATTGGCCACCTTGTTCCAGTCCGGTCACGAGTACGGGATTAAGGTTAGCTCTGGCTGCATAAACGGCTGCTGTATATCCTGCTGGTCCTGATCCAAGAATCAATAGACGGCAATGCTTGGTTTCACTCATTTATTCTGGCTCCGATCTAAAAGATGCTGACGTAAAAAGGTTGTTTTATATGGACTATTAAGGCCAAATAAGGTTCAAATATCAGAATTGAAGCGTTTCTACGCTCAGTATGAAGCGAAGGTATGCATGTGCAATAATGGTCATCAATTCAAACCACGCAGATTTTACCCCAACCCGGGAATTTTTTCGCTATGAAAATAGGCATTCCAAAAGAAAATAAGGTGCTTGAGGGGCGTGTGGCACTGATACCCCAGGCCTGCAAGGATCTCGTACGCGCAGGGCATCGACTGGTTCTACAATCCGGTGCCGGCATATTGAGCGGATACAGTGATGAAGATTACCAGCGCTGCGAGGTGACTATCGTAGACACGGCAGATGCTGTTTACGAACAGGCGGACCTGATTGTCAAAGTCAAGGAGCCATACGGTGATGAGATTGGGCTATTGCGTGAATCTCACCTATTATTCTGCTTTCTGCATCTGGCCGCAAACAAGGTTTTGACAGAACGGCTACAGGCGATTGGCCTGATCGCCGTGGGCTTTGAAACGGTAGCAAATCAGGGGCGATTGCCCTTGCTGGCGCCAATGAGCGATATTGCCGGCCGGGTGGCAGCCCAGATTGGCGCACACTTGCTCTATCAGCCTCAAGGCGGTCGGGGTGTGTTGCTAGGTGGTTTGCCGGCCGCAGAACGGGGTAATGTGACAATACTGGGTGCAGGGGTCGCAGGTTACAGCGCGGCGCTCATGTCGTCCGCCATGGGGGCTAATGTAACGGTGTTTGACCGGCAGCGTGATAAGCTGGAACGTGCCAGGGGGCTTGGGGATAACGTAACCGCTCTTTATCCCTATGACGACGAAATTGCCCGGGCATTGACCGCAGCTGACCTGGTTATTGGCGCAGTTTTAATCCCCGGTGCGAGTACCCCCAGACTGGTTACACGGGGCGCGATAAAAACCATGAAAAAAAGAAGTGTTATTATCGATATCTCAGTCGACCAGGGTGGTTGTATAGAAAGCATACATCCGACGGATTATGCCAACCCTACCTATCTGGTTGATGATGTCATCCATTTCGGGGTGACGAATATGCCAGGAGCGGTACCCCGAACAGCCTCCCAGGCATTGTCTGCTGCGATCCTGCCCTATGTATTGAAACTGGCATCAACTGATGGGATAAGAGACAATGAGTTGGCAGGGGCAGTCAATGTTCAGGCAGGAGAAATTGTTCATCCTGCACTGAAAAATCCCCTTGTATAATTATTTAAAAACTATATTATTTAATGGTTTATGAGATATTCTTACAGTAAAAGGTGAGTAGTTGGCGCAAGCAAGAAAAAAAGACACGAAGTCCCGACCACTAGGTACACACGTAGCAAGAGGGCTGCGTGAGGCCGCGTTATTCGTATTAGGCGCTATCGGGCTCTATTTTCTGATTATCCTGTTCTCATATCATGTTGAAGATCCGGGTTGGACCAACACGATAGTGACTGAGCAGGTAGAAAATGCAGGTGGCTACGTGGGCGCATGGTTTGCCGATGTACTGTTATTGTTGTTTGGTTATCTTGCCTATCTGGTTCCGGTGATGATCGTCTACTCCGGTGTATTGATCTACCGTGAGCGTAAACAGAATGGCGAATTTGATGCACGGGTCTTTTCCATACGCCTGAGCGGTTTCGTGCTTACCCTGGTTACCGGGACAGCATTGGCTTCTATTCATTTCCTCATCGAGCCCGGTATGTTACCGGAACAAACGGCCGGTGGTATCCTGGGTTCCTGGATTGCATTGGGTCTACTTGGGGCATTTGGCTCAATGGGTTCGACCTTATTGCTTTTGGCCGTCTTTTTGACAGGCATTACCCTGTTTACAGGATTGTCCTGGCTGAAACTCATGGACAGGATAGGTGATCTGGCACTCAATTTTCTGAACAACATACGAAACCTGGCAGGATACCTGCGGGAAAAAGTAGAATTGCGGCGAGCCAAGAAGGAGCGGGTTGAAAACGCTGTTGAGGTTCAGGTGAAATCCAGCAAGGAAAAACGTAAACCGTTAAAAATAGAACCCGTTATCAAGGAGCTGGCTCCGAGTACCCGGCTTGAGAAAGAAAAGCAGGTGCCTTTGTTTGAACCCGCACCAAATACCGAATTGCCCGCCTTATCCTTGCTGGACAAGCCACAACAGACGACCAAGGGTTTTTCAAAAGATGCGCTTGAGGCCATGTCACAACTGCTTGAATTGAAGTTGCAGGATTTTGGCATCGATGTCGCTGTAGACTCAGTGCATCCTGGTCCGGTCATTACCCGCTTTGAGGTGCAACCTGCTGCGGGTGTTAAGGTAAGCCAGATCAGTAATCTGTCAAAGGATCTGGCCAGAGCCATGTCTGTTGTCAGTTTGCGTGTCGTTGAGGTGATTCCGGGTAAATCAACCATCGGCCTGGAAATACCCAACGAGCATCGAGAAATAGTCTACCTGAGCGAAATTTTACGATCGCAACAGTATGACGATTCTGGTTCCAGTGTCAGCCTGGCCCTGGGTAAGGACATCAGCGGTCACCCCGTTGTGGTAGATCTGGCAAAAATGCCGCATCTACTGGTTGCCGGTACTACCGGTTCCGGCAAATCAGTCGCAGTGAATGCCATGATCCTGAGTTTGTTATACAAGGCTACTCCCAATGATGTTCGCCTGATCATGATCGACCCGAAAATGCTGGAGCTATCGGTGTATGAGGGTATCCCGCATTTGCTGACCCCGGTCATCACCGATATGAAAGACTCGGCGAATGCACTGCGCTGGTGTGTGGGCGAAATGGAGCGTCGTTACCGGCTTATGGCTTCCCTGGGGGTACGTAATCTTGCAGGTTACAATCGCAAGGTAAAAGAGGCGATCGATAAGGGAGAGCCGATACCGGATCCTTTATACAAACCTGAAGAGGCCTTCGACCCGGATGAGCCACACCCTGAGCTGGGTCATTTGCCGTTGATTGTTGTTGTTATCGATGAGTTCGCAGATATGATGATGATCGTCGGTAAAAAGTGTGAGGAACTGATAGCCCGCCTCGCTCAAAAGGCGCGTGCCGCAGGTATACACCTGATCGTTGCGACACAAAGACCGTCTGTCAATGTCATTACCGGTCTGATCAAGGCGAATATACCAACACGTATTGCCTTCCAGGTATCTTCAAAGGTTGACTCCAGAACCATTCTGGATCAATCAGGCGCAGAGCAATTATTGGGGCACGGTGACATGTTGTACCTGAGTCCTGGCAGTGGTCTGCCGACACGCGTCCATGGTGCCTTTGTGGCAGATCAGGAAGTTCACCGTGTTGTCGACCAGATCAAACAAAAAGGCGAACCGGATTACCTGGATGATATTACAGACGAGGAGCAGGGTGGAACGCCGGTACTGCTACCGGGAGAGACCGCCGAAACGGATGATGAATCAGATCCTTTGTATGATGAAGCGGTTTATATCGTAACAGAATCAAGAAGGGCCTCGATTTCTTCTGTTCAGCGTCGTTTAAAGATAGGTTATAACCGTGCGGCCAGGATGATTGAAGCCATGGAGGCTGCAGGTATTGTCAGTAGTATGCAGTCCAATGGTACACGTGAAGTCATGGCGCCTCCGCCGGTGAAGGACTGATTATTTGTTTTGTGTTTTTTAGAATTTTGTAGGGCTGACTTTGGTGGGCCTTTTGTTGAGAGTAGCTAGTTACGAGTGGCTAGTAGCTAGGAAAATCAAAATCTATTAATCAGGCTAGTGATGGCTAAGGGTTATATTTTGGCTTCCCTAGCTACTGTTAATTAAAACAGGATATATCAATGAGATTTTTATTTTTATTTCTTCTGATGCATAGTTCCATGTCAGTGGCCGACTCAGGTCTCGATACGCTGAAGCAATTTCATAATAATATTAAAACCCTCAAGGCGGAGTTTACACAGGTGTTGCATGATGTGGATGCCAACGAAGTACAGGAATCCCGGGGCATTGTGTGGATACAGCGGCCGGGTTTATTCAGATGGGAATATAGTAATCCTTACCCGCAGGTGATTGTTGCGGATGGTAGCAAAATCTGGATATACGACCCTGAACTTGAGCAGGTAACTATTAAGAAAGAATCGGATGCGATTGGTAGTGCGCCTGGGCTGGTCTTAAGTGGCAAGCGTGCACTGGAAGAAGATTTCAATATGAAAGAAATAGACCGAAAGGATGCTTATACCTGGGTCAGCCTGACACCTAAAAAAGAAGATGCAGATTTCTCGGAAATAGCAGTCGCATTCATCGATAAGACCATAGCGATACTTGAGTTAAAAGACAAATTGGGGCAACGAACAAAAATACATTTCAAGGGTCTGGAAACCAATATCAGTCTCGACGCTTCCAGATTTGAATTCAGAACGCCGCCAGGTACCGATGTTATAGGCGGAGAACAGTTGTAGATGAAACAGCTGCAACTCTGACCATGGCTGTAGCGGATATCGACAAGCAGGATTTTCGCCCACTGGCGGATCGCATGCGCCCCGGAGAGTTGGGTCAGGTCGTCGGTCAGCAACACCTGTTGGCCGAAGGAAGGAGCTTACGGCAGGCGCTGGATGCAGGACATGTGCATTCCATGTTGTTCTGGGGGCCACCAGGTACCGGTAAAACAACCTTGGCGCGTATTATTGCAAGCCAGGCAAATGCCGAGTTTGTCAGTCTGTCTGCAGTTTTGTCTGGTGTGAAAGACATCCGCCAGGCAGTAGAGCAGGCCAGGTTGAACAGGGAGGTACACCAACGGGCAACGATTTTATTTATCGATGAGGTGCATCGATTTAACAAATCACAACAGGATGCATTTCTTCCCCATGTTGAAGATGGCACACTCACGTTCATCGGTGCGACGACAGAAAACCCCTCATTTGAACTTAATAACGCCTTGTTATCCCGTGTCAGGGTATATGTACTAAAACGCATAGAGCCAGACCATATTGTCGAGCTGATTGATTCTGCATTGTCAGACAAGCCACGTGGTCTCGGTGACAGGCAGATTCAGATCAGTGATGAGGCAAAGACCATGTTGGCGACGGCAGCAGATGGTGATGCCCGTTATGCACTCAACATGCTCGAAATCGCGGCGGATATTACCGATGTCGAGGACGGTAAAGAGTTGATACAACTTGAAACCGTGCAGGAGGTCATGAGTGATGGTGTGCGAAAATTTGATAAAGGCGGTGACCTGTTCTACGAACAGATATCTGCACTGCATAAGTCCGTAAGAGGCTCCGCACCGGATGCGGCATTATACTGGTTGAGCCGAATGCTGGACGGAGGCTGTGACCCGCTCTATATCGCCAGGCGAGTAGTGCGTATGGCCAGTGAGGACATTGGTAATGCCGACCCTCGCGCACTGCAGCTGGCTTTGAATGCCTGGGATGTACAGGAGCGCCTGGGTAGTCCCGAGGGTGAACTGGCCATCGCCCAGGCCGTAACTTACCTGGCCTGTGCTGCGAAAAGTAATGCGGTCTACATGGCCTACAAATCTGCTATGTCAGATGCGAGAAAAAAAGGCTCTCTGGATGTGCCGGTGCATTTGCGCAATGCCCCCACGCGCCTCATGAAGGAGTTGGGCTATGGCGAACAATACCGGTATGCGCATGATGAGCCGGACGCCTATGCTGCTGGTGTACATTATTTTCCCGATGAAATACCTGGCACCCAGTACTATTATCCTGTTAATCGGGGCCTGGAGATCAAAATTGCAGATAAATTGAAATATCTGCGTAGTCTGGACAAAAAGCCGGGTGAAAAACGGTAAATTGAACGTAAAATTGGTACAATAATCCCTATGAATATCAGTAGCATGGAAGTCATACATTGAGCAAGCTTATAGCCATCGCTATGGGAGGCGCTGTGGGTGCCGTGCTCAGGTACCTGCTGTCTATTGGTGCACATTCAATCCTGGGCCGTGGATTTCCCTATGGTACCATGCTGGTGAACGTTATCGGTTGTCTGGGTATGGGGATCCTGTATGTCATGTTTCTGGAAAGATTGACCCTGGGGCCTGAATGGCGTGCTGCATTACAGATTGGTCTACTGGGTGCATTGACGACCTTTTCAACATTTTCGATGGAGACATTGTTGTTGTTTGAGAGTGGTGAAGCGCAAAAGGCCTTGATGAATATTGTCCTGAGCGTTGTTTTATGCCTGGGTGCAACCTGGACAGGTATGTTGCTGGGTCGTCAGGTATGACTGATTTATCACTAAACCTGCCTATCGTGGTCGAATTTTAGTGACACCGAAAAGCTAAAGAAGATCATTGATTATTTGCAGGAAAATATTAAACCAGGTCATATTGTCAGCTGGCCTGTACATGTAAGCTAAGTAAAAGTTTAAGGAAAGTCGTTAAACCATGTTAGATCCAAAGCTACTCAGATCCGAGCTGCAAGCAGTTGCAGGAAAACTCAAGCGCCGTAATTTCGAGCTGGATGTCAATGCAATTTCTGAATTGGAAGAAAAACGCAAAATCATCCAGGTCAGGACACAGGAACTGCAAAATGAGCGGAATGTAAAATCCAAATCAATAGGTAAAGCCAAGGCCGCTGGTGAAGATATTCAGCCATTGCTTGATGAAGTCGCCAACCTTGGTGATGCCATGAAAGAGGCGCAGTCAGAATTATCCGGCCTGCAGGAAGCCCTGCAAACGATTTACATGGGTATCCCCAATATATTAAACGACAGTGTCCCTGACGGGAAAACAGAAGATGATAATGTCGAAGTCAGGACCTGGGGTAAGATCAGGCAATTTGATTTTCAGGTAAAGGACCATGTTGAACTTGCCGAATCAAAATCTCTACTAGATTTCGAAACAGCGGCCAAAATAGCAGGTTCACGTTTTATGGTTTTAAATGGCCAACTGGCTAAACTGCATCGCGCGCTGATCCAGTTTATGCTGGATGTGCATACAATTGAGCATGGTTATAATGAAGTTTATGTTCCTTATTTGGTTAATAGTGACAGCCTGAGAGGTACGGGGCAGTTGCCAAAATTTGCAGAAGACCTGTTTGCAATAAAAGGTGATCATGAGCTGTATTTGATACCCACGGCCGAAGTACCCGTTACCAACTTTGTGCGAGACAGTATTATTGAAGGCGATGACTTGCCTCTTAAATACACAACTCACACTCCCTGCTTTAGATCGGAAGCGGGTTCGTACGGTAAGGATACCCGTGGTTTGATCCGCCAGCATCAGTTTGAAAAAGTAGAAATGGTGCAAATGGTAAAACCGGAGGACTCCTACCAAGCGCTGGAAGATCTGACCAAGCATGCCGAAACAATTTTGCAGAAACTCGAATTACCATACCGGGTAGTAGTATTATGTGCAGGAGATGTCGGGTTTTCATCTGCAAAAACTTATGATATTGAAGTCTGGTTACCAGGACAGGAAAAATACAGGGAAATATCTTCATGTAGTAACCTTGAAGATTTTCAGGCCCGGCGATTGCAGGCACGGTGGCGAAACCCTGAAACAGGCAAACCGGAATTACTACATACGCTAAATGGCTCAGGTCTAGCAGTTGGTCGAACCCTGGTAGCTATCCTGGAAAATTATCAGGACGCGGAGGGTAATATTATTGTTCCTGAGGTGCTGCAGCCCTACATGGGTGGCGTCAGTGCCTTGTAAATGATTTAAGTAAATTGGTTTTATCCAATAGGATAATGACAGGTTGATGTTATGGATTTTTTACCCATTTTTCTAAATATTAAAAATCGCCCGGCACTGGTTGTTGGTGGTGGTAGCGTGGCAGAGCGTAAGGTAAGTCTATTGCTCGACGCAGGTGCGAACATTACATTGGTATCGCCTACGTTATGTAGCAGTTTACAGGAATTGCTCGACGATGGTCATTTGTCTCATAGGCAAGGTGATTTTGTCGATGCTGATCTGGATGAAAAAGTACTGGTGATTGCAGCAACAGATGACCAGCATGTAAATGAGCGAATCAGTGAACTGGCTAACGCCAAAGGAATACCTGTTAACGTTGTTGATAACCCTAAATTATGCAGTTTTATAATGCCTTCTATAATAGATCGTTCGCCTGTTCAAATTGCTGTCTCTACAGGAGGTTCTTCTCCTGTGTTGGCGAGAACGCTTCGTTCAAAGTTGGAATCCATGATACCTTCAGCTTATGGACGCTTGGGTAAATTGATGGAGGCCAATCGCGAAAAGGCAAAGCAGGTATTTGATAACGTAGATGACAGACGTTATTTCTGGGAAAAAATCCTTTCTGGCCCCATCGTGGAAATGGTGATGGCCGGTCAGGATGAGAAAGCCGAAAATTATCTAGCACAGGCATTCACGGATGCCTCGCAAGACAAATTGCAGCAAACTGGGGAGGTGTATCTGGTTGGTGCGGGACCCGGTGACCCGGATTTGCTGACCTTTCGAGCATTACGCCTGATGCAGCAATCAGATGTAGTGGTATATGACAGGTTGGTCTCGAAAGAAATTCTTGATTTGGTAAGGCGTGATGCGGAAAGGATATATGTGGGTAAGGAAAGATCCAACCATGCTGTCCCGCAAGAGGATATTAATCATCTTCTTGCCAGACTGGGCAAGGAAGGTAAGCGGGTCTGCCGTCTGAAAGGAGGTGATCCATTTATTTTCGGTCGTGGTGGAGAAGAGATTGAAACACTAATGCAGGAAGGTGTAGCATTCCAGGTTGTGCCTGCGATTACAGCTGCATCAGGTGCGTCCTCGTATGCGGGTATTCCATTGACCCACCGGGATTATTCCCAGTCAGTTGTGTTTGCCACAGGTCATTTGAAAGATGGCTCAATGAATCTTAACTGGGCAGGTCTGGCCCAGCCAAATCAGACAATAGTTTTTTATATGGGTTTACAGGGGATTGAAGTTATTTGTAGCGAACTGATTGCGCATGGCTTATCTTCGGAAACACCCATCGCGCTTGTGCAAAAAGCCACGACATCAGAACAGAAGGTCATCACTGCAAACCTCGGTACAATGCCTGAAGTCGTAAAAAGCTCGGGTATAAAGCCCCCTACGCTTATCATTGTTGGTAACGTGGTAAAATTACATGCCAAGTTGAACTGGTTTAAAAGGTAGTGACTGGCGCGATTGTAGTTTGCTAGAAGAAGGTCAGTTATGCAGACAAGATGACGCTTTCAAGAAAATCCATAGAGATCGATACAATAGATGCTGGCTTATTATTTGTCTTGAATGTAAATTAGGATACTGTTAAAGAACTGATGGAGTTTAAGAGCCTGGCAAAATTCCTAAAAAAAGAAACAAGCAGAATTATGCAGGCTTTTATAAGCGTGGTGAGGCAATGAGTTACATGATCGGTTGACCAGAGAGGTATGATTAGTGTCAGGGAATGTTAACCTCACACAAGAACTGCATGATCTTCAGGAGAGGAAAAGTACGCTTCAGCAAGCGGTCAGAATTGCAGCTTCTCTTGATAAACTAAATCGCAGTTTGAAGGCTGTCATACTAATGGGCAAGCCTACATCATCTATATCTGAAAAATCACTTGCCTATCTCGACGAGATGGACGAAAAAACCAGGAATCTTTCCAGCACGAAATTAAAAGAAATACTTGAGCGGCTTGAAAGTGCTGTAAAAAAGAAATTATCCCTCATTCTGAAAATTGCTGCAAAGGAAGATCAAGACGCTGAAGCTTCAACAGATGAAGAAGTTGATAAATACACGCATGATGAAATAGATTCAATACTAAAAGAATACCTGAAAAGTGCACAAACGGCTCTGGCTTTAAAAATTATGTTGCGTGCACGCGGTGAGACCACAAAGCCCACCAAGCTTTCCCTTCCGGCAGCAGATATCAAGAAAAAGTTATCAGAAGTTGATGCACGTGAAAAAAAGTGCAGAGTAAAAGTTAAAAAAGAAATGACTGGCTTGATTCATGACACTGATAATATGCTCGAACGAGACAATTTACCCCAGAATTTACGTGAAATGATTAAAGCAACTCGTGACAGTCTGGAGCTGAATCTTCGTCATATAGCATCAGGTGGAAACATTGATGACATGCCGGTTTCCATAGAAAATGTGGAAATGGGAGGTGAGAGAGAGGATGTGATTGAAATACAGCCCGTTATCACCAAGAGGAAAAAAAAGGCAGACGGTGATACCAGAAATAGACAAACAAGCAGGCGTGCAGGCTTCTTTTACATTCTATGGCGCTGGCTTACAACGCCTCCAAGTGTAGGATGGCAGGATATCGAAGAAGAAGCTAATAAAAAAATACGGAAAAGGACAAATAATACCATAAAATAATAATGGGTTAATTAATCTGCTAAAATTCTTGTATTTATAAATATGTTCTTTTCTAGTGATATTTTTAAAATTTTCGTTAAGATTTCCCTTTTTCCCGCCGATATATCTCGTAGCCAGACTCTTTGTATTCCAATAAGAAATATAGCGAGTTAAGGAACTTGTAAGATCAGCCTACGGAATTAATAGCATGTTTAAACAAATCAAAATTGGTAGAAGAATTGAACTTGGGTTTAGTGTTGTATTGATATTAGTATTGGCAATAATTCTGCCGCTGTTGTTATCTAAAATTAGCCAGATATCAGAAGAGGCACAATACCGTCAATTAAAACAGATGTATGATTCGCTACAGCAGACAGTGACTAAAGAGTCACATATGGCAGAAGCGCTGGCATTACAAGTTGCTAATCTTAAAGGAGCGAGTAGTAAATTTGCTGCTAGAGATAGAGAGGGCATGCTAAATGCTATGTTGCCCGCTTTTAAATCCATGAAAGAAAGATATGGTGTTAAGCAATTCCAATTTCATACACCTGACGGGCATTCATTTTTACGGCTCCACAAGCCTAAAAAGTTCGGGGACGATCTTTCAGGATTTCGGAAAACAGTAGTACAGGCCAACAGTCAAAAGAAACCGGTAAGAGGTCTAGAGAAAGGCGTGGCAGGCGTGGGTATTAGAGGCGTCGTGCCTGTTTCTCATCAGGGAAATCACGTAGGCAGCGTAGAATTCGGTTTGTCCTTAGGTGATAAGTTCGTGGAAAGTTTTAAAAAACAATACAAAGCTGATGTAGTTATGTATCTGAAGAGTGAAGGTGGTTACAAGGTTGCTGCCTCAACGTTAGACAAGAGCGGTATTGTTGTGGATTCAACAAGTCTGGATAAAGTAATCAGTGGTAAGTCAACTATAAGTGAAGGATTCCTGAAAGATGTCCCGGTTGCTATTTATTCCAAAGCATTGAAAGATTTTTCAGGTAATGCAATAGCAGTTCTTGAGTTAAGTATGGACAGAAGCTCATTTGTTAAGGCATATAATGATGCAAGAAATATTACTTTATTGGTCGGCTTGATCGCCATTGGGGTAGGTATATTGATAGCAACATTGATTGGTCGAAGCATATCAAGACCTATTAAAAATACCGTAGCTGCACTGAATGATATTGCTGAAGGTGAAGGAGACCTGACGCAGCGGCTGAATACTGAGCGTAAGGATGAAATTGGAGAGCTGTCACTGGCATTCAATAAATTTGTTACACGAGTGCAGGAAATGGTGCAACATATCGGTGGTTCTACCGAGCAACTGGGTGCTGCCGCAGAGGAGATGTCAATCATTACTGATAATACCAACAACGGTATTATGCGTCAGCAATCTGAAACCGAGCAGGTTGCGACAGCAATGAATGAGATGACATCAACAGTTCAGGAAGTGGCAAGGAATGCATCAGAAGCGGCCGCATCAGCACATCAAGCCGATGATGAAACGCGTAATGGTAATAAAGTTGTCAGGGAATCAGTGGAAGCGATTAATTCATTAGCAAATGAAATTAAACAGGCCTCCACTGTCATTCAAAGACTTGAAGAGGATAGTCAAAGTATAGGTACTGTACTTGATGTTATACGTGGAATAGCAGAACAAACTAACCTGTTGGCCTTAAATGCCGCAATTGAGGCTGCCCGAGCAGGCGAGCAAGGACGAGGTTTTGCCGTCGTTGCTGATGAAGTCAGAACGCTGGCCAGTAGAACACAGCAATCCACTGAAGAAATAAATGAGATGATTGGTAAGCTGCAGTCAAATGCACATGCTGCCGTTTCCGCAATTGAGGGAAGTAAAAAACAGGCCGAGGTTGGTGTAGAGCGTGCCAATGCTGCGGGTGTTTCTCTGGATACTATCACTGCATCTATCACAAGTATAAATGATATGAATATGCAAATAGCAAGTGCGGCTGAACAGCAAAGTAGCGTGGCAGATGAAATAAATAAGAATATATTCAGTATTAACGATATCGCAGAAGAATCAGCATCATCCGCAAATGATACCCTTAAATCCAGTCAGGAGATGGCAGTACTGGCTTCTGATTTACAGCTAATGGTCAGTCGATTCAAGGTGTGAGTATAAGGAGGCATTTAATAGCATGTTAAATGCCTCCTTGACTATACTGTAATGTGAAATTGCCTATTGGGGAGGCATTTGCTCAGGTTTTACCTTTATCTCAAAAAATTCATCACCAGTCTCAATATCTACTTTTTGGTCATCATTATTCACTAAAGGTAATTCGTAATCGTTCCAGCCAGCTAATCCGGTTTTTAGTGAACTTACATTTTCAAAGCCCATAAGTTGCATGGTATAAGCGGCCAAAGCGGTACGATTCCCGGATCGGCAAATCAGTATAACCTCTTTTTGACGGCAACAGGCCAGTTCCGGGACAGTTTCTTCATATCCCCAGTCGCAGGCAGATTCAAGTACGCCGCGTGGAACATTGATAGAACCCTCCAGATGCATGACATCAAATTCATAGGGTTCACGGATATCTACAAGGGTTATATCAGGATTATCTTTCAGCCTGTCATCAAGGTCCCAGGGAAACAGTTCCTTAATATCTGGTAAAACATCTTCAATCAGTGTTACGAAAGTTTTCATTAATTCGCCTGTCTTATGGATTTAACTTTTTTTCATGTTATTGCAGAGTGCCTGCTCCACGGCAATAACTGCAGCTTCAACGCGTGAATGCACGTCCAGTTTTCTTAAAATGGCTTTTACGTGCAGTTTTACGGTGCCATCAGAAATGCCGAGGTTCTTTGCAATAACCTTATTGCTTTGGCCTTCTGCAACATGACACAGAATCTCAAGTTCTCTGGGTGTGAGTTCAGCAAAAGGGTCTTTTGTGCTGTCGTCTGTATTTTCGCCTTGTTGAACGACTTTTGCCAGCACAGTTGTGAGTTCGGGGGCCACTATTGTCTTGCCACGGGTGATGTCATACAAGGCAGATACGAGGTCGTCAGGATCCATGTCCTTTAGCAGGTAGCCCTGGGCGCCCATGCGTAAGGATTCAATCAGGTCAGTTTCTTCATTGCTGGTAGTGAGTATGGCAATTGGTATATCCATACCATTATCTCGTATCTGTTTTAATACCTGGGTGCCGGACAAGATGGGCATGCGCATATCAAGCAGTATAATATCAGGCTTCATTTCTTCTGCCAGTCGAATCCCTTCATCACCATCACCCAGTGATGCTATAACGGTAATACCACGCCTTTCTAGAATACCTTCCAGTCCTATACGGAATAATGCGTGATCATCTATTAAAATGACATTCATTTTATATAAGGTCCAGTAGGTTGCGTTGGTTTTGTTTGGGTGTAGTAAAAGTCAGTATGATTTGTGTTCCTTCGCCGATTTCACTCTCTATCTTGAGGTCACCGCCAATACGTTGTGCACGTTCTTTCATTATAGAAAGGCCGACATGTTCACCAGGGCTTCCGTCGAGAGGAGGGTTGACTATGCCTACGCCATCATCTTCTACCATTAACAGATGTTCTTCATTATTTTCACTTCGCAGTAAAACACGCACAGCATGTGCCTTGCTGTGTTTTCTAATGTTATTCAACGATTCCTGTACAATACGCAAGACTTGCATTTCGAGTGTAGACGGTAGGCCGGTTTGTTGCCATTCGTTCTGGAAAAATATCAAAATACCGGTTTCCTTGCGGAATCGATTAATGGCCTTGTCGATAGACTGTACCAATCCGCGTTCATCAAATGGTGCGCGAAAATGGGCGATCAATTCCCTGAGTTCGGTATAGGCTTCATTGAGTGTGTTTTCAATCTGTGCGATTTCCTTTTCCGCAGTTTGCTCATCACCGCCCGTAATAGAGTCATCCAGATTGGCAACCTGGTATTTCAGGCTGGCAAGAGTCTGGGCCAAAGAATCATGCAGTTCGCTGGATAGTAAATTTCTTTCCTGGATGATGGATATCTGGTTGGACTCCGCATCGAGCCTGGATTTTTCAATGGCCATGCCCATATGGCGACCAATACTGACCAGTAATTCCTTGATGTCTTCACGATTAACAATGCCAGGTTTTTCCACAAATAAATTGTATACCCCCAGAGTTTGACCACGGTATTGTAAAGGTACCGCAATCATTTCTATGTCATCGTCTTCAAAGAAATTGTGTCCAGCCAGCATACTGCACTCGCGAACGTTTTCTTGTGAGAGCAGTTCACCTTCAATAATCGCCTTGCCACACAGGCATCGTTGTGTCGAAACTAATCGCTCCTGGTTGACAACATCTTCGCTCAGTCCAACACTCGAAACCAGTCTCATCTGGTTGTCTTCAGTGACCAGGCGAAGTGTAGCGGCTTTTGCCTGTACTACGTCATTCATGATGCGCAAGAAGCGTACAAGCAGGTCATCAAGATCACGTGAAACATTAATGCTTGCTGCTACATCATAGAGTATTTCAAGTGAGCGATTTTTCTGTGCAATACGTTCAGTTTGTTTGGCAACCTGTTCGTCCATATTACGTGATAATTTTGAAAGATCTTCGCCTAGTGAATTTATGTCTTCTGCCAATGGTTTAAAATCACCCGATTGAGGTACTGGAACTTTTGCTGATAGATTGCCATTGCGCATATGTTCGGCCCAGGTACGCAGGTGTGACATAGGCTGGGTAAGCTGAGTATGTATTCTTCGTAACAAGGATACGATAAGCAGGACAGTAATCAACAACAGCGTAATCTGTGCCAGGTGGAGCAGGTATAATTTACTTTCAAACAGATCAATCAGAAAGCTGCTCAAGGCAAGTAGAAAAACAGTAAACAGTAAGCCTATAGTCGGGCAAAACAGGCCACTATGAACCAGTGCGCTAATATTTTGTTTCCACGCAGGCCCAATGTTCTGGAGTGATTCATTTGCATCGCCCAGATTGTCATTGTTTTTTTCCATAATGCTAGACATTACTGTCAATCAAGAGCCTTTTTTAGACGGTGTATAGTTTTTGTCGAGTGGGTTGGAGAAAATAAAGTGGAATTGCCCGGCTTCGAGTTCAACAAAATCCATTGTGGCCTCTTCCAGCAACTCGGCACTTTTTGGATCAACCAGAACCTCAATATCAAATTGTTTTACTTTGATATCATGTTCTGTGGCCTCGTCGAAACCCATGCCATATTCAATGCTACCATCCTGGTTTGTTTTTGCAGCAATCCTCAGTAAAAGTGTATCCGCATTTGTTGCTTTATGTTGTTCTGCAATCTGTTTTGCAGCTGTTTCAGTAATTGCTAACATGTCAGTTCCCGTCTTTGCTTAGTTGGATTGAGAAATAGTAGAATATTCAGAACGTTTCGAATTGCAGTTTTTAATGAATTCAACAAAACGTACTGCCCACTCGTGATTTCGAGTGTTGCGTAAATGTGCGTAATTGGCCAGAAGATTTTTGTATACAAGGCCATCGTGTTTACCATCTATACCCGTGCCACGCAAAACATTGTAGGCATAGTCGTAATCCTGGTTGATGTTAGTCAACTCGGAGTAATGAAATTCGTGAGCAAATATAGTGTCACTGGAAATATGGGTAGCCCATGGGTGCAAGTCAGTTTCCTGTAGCTGGATGTACCCACGTCCCTGGGGACGACTATGCATCACGATATCGCCCTGGATGACATTGGCCATCTCGTAGCTGCTATCTTTCCATTTGATATTTCGTGTCAGGTACATCAAGCCGCCACATTCTGCATAGGTTGGTAACCCGTTTTCAATCATGTCTTTTACTGATTGCCTCAATGATGTATTGGCATGTAATGCTTGCATTTGTGTCTCTGGAAAGCCTCCACCTATAAACAGTCCATCGAGCTCAGGTAGTGTTTTATCCTTCAGGCTGTTTATATAGACCAGGCGGGCACCAGATTGTTGCAAGGCTTCCAGGTCATCGGGGTAGTAGAAACCAAAGGCTTCATCTCTGAAAATGCCAATGTTGATCGTTGCAGGATCTTTGGTTTTAGTCTTCGGTCTTTCCGACTGGCTTATTGCTGTTACGCGTGTATGACTGGCGATATCGAGTAGCTGGTCAATATTGACCTGATCCTGAATGCTTTTTGCAATAGCGTGAATTTTTTTGTCGGCAAAATTTTCTTCGTTGCTGGGTATCAGTCCCAGATGGCGCTCATCAATATTGAGCTCCTTGTTTTTATGCACAGCTCCAAGGACTTTTACATCAGTATAATGTTCAAGAATGGCTCTTAATTTTGATTCGTGTCTACTGCCGCCTACCTGGTTGAGAATGACGCCCTGAATATTTATATTTTCATCAAAACTCTGATAGCCCAGGACGAGTGGGGCGATACCACGTGTCATGCCTTGTGAGTCTATCACCAGAACGACAGGTGCATTGAGCAGGTTTGCCAATGCAGCATTGCTATTACTGCCATCCAGGTCCAGCCCATCGTATAGGCCTTTATTGCCCTCGATTATACCGACATCGGCATCAGACATATGCTGACTGAAACTTTGCATAATTTCATCTTCCTGCATGGTATAGAAGTCAAGGTTGTAACAAGGGCGGCTAGCGGCCCGACCCAGCCACATAGGGTCGATATAGTCAGGGCCTTTTTTGAAAGTCTGTACTTTTTTACCAAACTGGTAAAGCGCAGCTGTCAGGCCGATCGAGATCGTCGTTTTGCCTGATGATTTATGTGCTGCAGATATGAATATGTGTGACATGATAATACACTGAGTTCACTGGCTCAGGCGGCAGTCTCATATTTGCTTTTGTTTCGATCGTTCCACATTTCACTGGCAATGGCTTCAGCCTTTTCAATGGAATCGGCGCGACCCATGAGTTTCAGCGCGATAGCAATAGTGCCATACACAGCGGCTTCACCATATTCATCTGCTATCGTTCCATTCCAGAGTCCCAGCAGCCTGTCTACGTTCATTTCATCGTCACGCATATGGCGTTTGGCAAACATGGCCGGCCATTCTTCATCACTCATCAGGTCGCCGTGCACACTCTGAACCAGGCATTTCATGTCAGGGTTTCGTTCGATCTCGCCACCATCGCCTTTAACAACCGCAACATGTTTCATGCCAAGCAGCAGGGCAGCTTCCTGGTGCATAGGGCGGTAACCTGGATGAAAGATACCCTGGATAACAAAGTCGGCATCAAATGGATCTAGCATACGCGAGACGGTATGTACCGGTGAGCGGAGGCCGAGGAAGGGCCTTAACTCGATGATCTTGTGCATGGGAGGGCTAAGGTGCTCTATATCCATGTAGGCAAAGTTATGTTCGGCGATGGAAGATTTAACGTCTTCCATGGTTGTGCAGCCATTTATACCAAATCTGTTTATGATCTCTTTGGTGTATATTCGCCCGGCGGTGTGGCCGGATGCACCGTGCATGAAGGTGGTTACGCCGTTGTCTGCAAGTAACAAAGAGGAAAGTATATACCAGGGCAGTTGTCTTTTCTTGCCAGCATAGGAAGACCAGTCCAGGTGAATTTTAGGCATGTCAGCAGGAATACTGAGAGATTCCTTGGTTGCTTTGACAAAGCCGGCTACTTCTTCGGGGGTTTCTTCCTTTACTCTAAGTAACATGAGAAATGCGCCAAGCTGCTCCGGAGTCACATTATCAGCGAGAATCATTTTCATGGACTGATAGGCTTCTTCCATTGTCAGTGATCGGGAGCCATTTTTTCCCTTACCTAGAATTCTAACGTATTCGGCAAACGGATGTTCTGTATACATTGACTATCTCCTGAAAAAACCAAACCCGGATATACAGGTATATCCGGGTCACAAGGTTAATACTTCACTACTTGACTGCTAATCATGCAAGATCTGTTTATCCCTTGGCATGCGGATCAACTGCTTCGTCTGCCAGACTTTCTGGCATGAACTTCATAACCCTGATCCCTAGGGTGATTATCAGCATGGCGACCGCTATACCGCTTATTCCCAATACGGTCTCTGCGAGACTCGGGTTATAGTCGTGATAACTACCACCGTCTGCAAAGCTGCTGTTGACGACTTCCATACCCGGGAACATATCCAGTGGGAAAGCCTGTCCGCCAATGATAATGACATACATTTGAGCAAGTCCGCCAAGGATGATCAGAATTGTCGCCAGGCCTAACCATTTTCTGCAATTACCTAATTTACTGTAGATGATGGCCAGTGGAATCACGCCCCCTACCAGTATTTGCATTACCCAGAAGAGGGTGGTGTGTATGCTTTCGCCAGTGAGTATAAATTTCTCTACGTCATGGTGTTCGGTTATGTACAGATTTGTCAGATGATAAGCCAGCACAAAGTACATAACGGCTGCAACAAACACACCTAAAAGGTTTTTCAGGCGTCTGACTATAGCATCTCCTAATGGTCGGTCTGTCCATTGGTAACCCAGCATGAGTACCAGCAAAAAGATAGCCAATCCAAACGAGAAGGACATAATGATAAACATAGGCGCCATGATTGCAGCATCATATGCTGATCGGGCTACCAGGAAACCAAAGATTGAGCCGGTACCGGTTGTCAGTATCAAGCGCCAGATAAAGGCAACGATGCCTGCAGGGCGGTAGTATCTGACCATCTTTTTTTCCATCATCATCCAGATATAAACGATGGTCACAGCGAAGAAACCGTTATACAGAATAATATTCCATGCGAAAATGGACTTGAAATTGTAGTAGGTCATGGCTACAACAAGCCGGTCTGGTCGACCCAGATCAAGTACCAGTACCATGAGTCCGCCCGCCAGCAAGGCTATTGCCATGAGCGTTGAGAATCGACCCAGTGGTTTGTAGATGGCCTTGCCAAATACAGTTCCAATAGATGCAACATTCAGTGCGCCAGAGGCAGCAACAATCAGGAAAACAGCGAACACATGAGGCATGCCCCATACGATCTGATTGTCCATGCCAGTAACGTAATGGCCGTTATGCTCCATGAAGTAGAATGCGCCAAGGCCTGCTAAGACGATTGCGCCGAGTATACCCAGTAGCACCAGAAAACCGTTGCTTCGACCTTCGATTTCAAGATAGTTTGTTTTTTTCATCTCTAATCCGATTCCTTAATGCTTTAAATGCCGCGGTAGCGAACACCAGGATTTAATTTAAGGTCAGCGCGAATTGCCTTGCTGGAGTGTTGCTTCAATTGCTTGCTGAGTTCACTGTTTGCATCTTTCAGGTCACCAAATACCATGGCCTTGTGACCGGCAGTATTGCACGCATCTGCACAGGCAGGGTCGCGCTGTTCATTAGTGTCTTCATCAATACGGTGAACACACAATGTGCAACTTTCTACTGTACCCTTACCACGTGGTACATCTTCGACCTGATTAAGCAGTTCTTCATGGATAAATGAACGAGCCTTGTAGGGACATGCCATCATGCAATAACGGCAGCCAATGCAGATGTGTTTGTCTACTAGTACGACGCCATCTTCACGTTTAAATGAAGCGCCAGTCGGGCAGACATCAACGCAAGGTGGGTTCTCACAATGTTGACACATCAAAGGTAATGAAACTTCATGTCCTGTCAATTTGTCACGCAGATCCACCTTGCGAATCCATTGGGCTTTTTGACCTTGGCGAGATAGTTGTTCGTCGCCAGTATTTAAACCATTTTCAGTATTGCATGCATCAACACAGGCAGAGCAGCCTTTTGCACACTTGTTGGTATCGATCAACATACCCCAGCGTTGTTCACTGCTTATGGATTTGTCGAGTGGCTTGGCTTCAGCGACGCTGACTAGTGAAACTCCAGGTGCAATACTTAACCCGGCAGCAGCAGCGCTGGTGCCAAGGAATTTTCGACGGCTTGCTCCTTTCGAGGATATTTCTTGGCTCATTACTGTTTACCTCCTGCAGCAGTTACCTTGTCTCTACTGTTAGGTGTAGAAGCATGGCAGTCGAAGCAGTCAATCTTCACAGCAGAGTAGGTATGGCAGCTGTTGCAAAAATGACGCTCATCTTTATGCGATACAGTCTTGCCAGTATCATCTTTGACTGCGTGGCAGTTTATGCATTTCTTGAAGCTGAATTGCTCGGTACGAATACCATCATACATCGTTTCATCACGTTGGTGCAGAATATGCTCCATGTGATTTACACGCATTTCATCCTTGGGCAAAACGCATTTTTCAGCATTGCCTTTAGGAATAGTAGGGCTAGGTACATCAGCCAAAACTGTATTACTACCGAGTAGTAATACAGTTAACATGGCCAGCATCAAATGCAGATACTTCATAGTCAATATCCTGTTTTTTTATTCACCCATACCCATGTCGATGTAGCCTGTTGGGCATACATCTGCACAGATATGACAACCAACACAACGGTCATAATCAGTATATACATAACGACCTGTTGTAGAGTCTTTCTTGGGTGTACGTTTAACTGCTTCCTGAGGACAGAAAATGACACAGTTATCACACTCAAAACACATACCACAGCTCATGCAGCGATTGGCCTCTGCCTGTGCCGCTTCCTCGCTTAAACCTTCCATGCGTTCACGGAAGCTACCGATGATATTTTCCGGATCGACTGGAATATCTTTTCGCAGGTTACGTTCTTCAAATTCAAAGTGACCCAGGAATAACTGGGTAGACTTGATGATTTCGTTAGCTGAACGGTCTTCGTAGTTATGTACAGCAAAATCTGCTGAGTTTGTGCCACGAAGGTCACCATCAGTTGAATCAAAGTGCTCAGGATCGTGACCTGTTTCATGAAGCTTTTGCAGCAGGTTATAGTGGTGTACGTCAACTTTCGGGCGGTTGCTTAGCTCTTCTGCATTCAGGTATGTATTGATACTTTCAGCAGCAATAGAAGCCTGACCGATAGCAGTGGTAAGCAGGTGAGGGCGAACGATATCACCTGCTACGAAGTGACCTGGTTTGCCTGGTACACCGTAGTTTTTGTCCGCATCAATGAAGCCGTGCCCATTATCAACACCCAGATTATCGAGAGAGCCACTCTGACCAATCGCGGAAACCAGCAGATCGCAATCAACTTCAAACTCAGTTCCTTCAACTGGAGTTGGACGGTTACCGTCCATTTCGCATTTGGCATATTTAACCTTGGTAATACGGCCGTCATCACCCTTGATGGCTTCAACAGGCATGACGCTACCAAGAATAGTAACACCTTCGTGCTGTGCATCATGTACTTCGTGTTCAGCTGCTGTCATGTTTTCAACAGGGAACAGGGAAGTCAGGGTAACGTTTGCACCTTCGCGGGCAGCAGTAGATGCTACATCATGTGCAGTGTGACCCATAACGATATTTTCTGGGCGGTCTTTGTCATTGATGTTAGTGATTGCACCGAGACGACGTGCAACGGATGCGACGTCGATAGAAGTATCACCACCACCGATTACAACAATGTTACCAGTTACAGCTTGCAGGCGACCTTCGTTGAATGCTGCGAGGAAGTCGATACCGCTGATGCTGTTTGTTGCATCACCACCTGGTACAGGTGCAATCTTGCCTGAGTGTGTGCCCAGAGCCCAGAGGATTGCATCGTAGTCTTTTTCCAGTTGTTCTACTGAAATGTCTTCACCTACTTTGGTGCTGGTCTTGACTTCAACACCCATGTCGGTAATGCGCTTGATTTCTCCATCAAGTACGTCGCGAGGAGTACGGTAGCCAGGGATACCATAACGCATGAAGCCGCCGAGCTCTTCATGATTATCAAATACAGTACAGGCGTGTCCCATGCGGCGTAATTGGTATGCGCCCGCCAGGCCTGCAGGGCCACCGCCGATGATAGCAATCTTTTTACCTGTCTCAGCAGGGGTTGCATCAAATGTGTAATTGTTTTCTAAGGCTGTATCACCAATAAACTGCTCTACTGAGTTGATGCCGACAAAATCTTCTACCTGGTTACGGTTGCAGCCGTCCTGACAAGGAGCAGGACAAACGCGGCCCATGATAGAAGGGAAAGGGTTGGCATTGGTAGAACGACGGAACGCATATTCCTGCCATGCCATATCACCTTCTGGTTTTTCAATGCCGCGAACAATATCGAGCCAGCCACGAATATCTTCACCCGAAGGGCAGCTACCCTGGCAAGGTGGTGTACGATGAACATAAGTAGGGCACTTGTGTGATGTATCTTCTTTGAAGATCTTGTCAGTCCAGTCGTCCCATTCGTTTTCGCCTTCTTCAAATCTTCTGTATGTAAGATTTTTGTTCATATCGTCGCTGGATGTTGCCATCGTTCAGTCTCCTAATTACCAATATGTTTCACAGCCGTAGCTGATCCTGAAATTTTAAAACTTAAAACTTAAAAGTTAAATCGAAACTTCAATTTAACCGATCTATTCTTCGTCTGATTCTTCCGCAGCAGCAAGTGCTTCTTCAGAACCCGTTAATATCAGTGCATCACCAACCAGTTGGTGCACACTGACAATCATGTCCATAGGCATTTTGTAGTAGGGCAGTACCTTGGTGAACTGACTCTTGCAGATGGCGCATATTGCAGCCATGTTGGTTACACCCTGTTCCTCTACGACTTCATTTAATGCTTCCATTCTGGGTAAAGCACCTTTCACCCGAATTTCCATGAGATCGTCTGTTAACAGACCGCCCCCACCGCCGCAGCAGTAAGTGCCTTCTTTAGTGGTTTCCGGGTCCATTTCAACGTAGTTGTTACAAACTGCTTTGATAACATTACGCGGTATTTCGAACTGACCACCTGGCTTGTCACCCATACGCGTCGCACGTGCAACATTACATGAGTCATGAAATGTCATTACGCGATGATCGTTTTCAGACTTGTCGAACTTCAGTTTGTCATTCTGAATAAGATCCCAGGTGAATTCACAAATATGTTGTGGAATTGGGTAGTTCTGGTCGAGGAAGTCCCATGGGCCAATCAGTGTATTCCAGAAACTGTAAGCAATACGCCAGGCATGGCCACATTCACCATGAACAATACGTTTAACACCCAGGTCTTCAGCTGCCTGACGAACACGCATGGCTACATCCTGCATGTTTTCATAACTACCGATAAACATACCAAAGTTACCGGCTTCTGAAGCATGTGAACTGAGTGTCCAGTTTACACCAGCTTCATGGAAAACCTTGGCATAACCAATCAGTCCATCTATATGGGGTTCTGCGAAGAAGTCAGCCGAAGGGGTAACCAGCAGTATATCTGCACCTTTCTTGTCCAGAGGTAGTTTGACTGGCAGGCCTGTTTCTTCTTCAATTTCTTCTTCCAGGTCTTCTAGCGTGTCCTTTAGCGCACGTCTCGGTAAACCAAGGTTATTACCGATCTTGAATACCTTGCCAATAATTTCGTTACAGTATTTCTGGCCAATACCTACTGAGTCGAGTATTTCACGTGCAGCCATGGATATCTCGGCTGTATCAATACCATATGGGCAATAAACTGAGCAGCGGCGGCATTGTGAGCACTGGTGGAAATAGCTGTACCAGTCGTCCAGTACTTCCTTCGTCAGGTCTTTTGCACCAACCAGTTTAGGGAAATATTTACCCGCAAATGTGAAGTAACGGCGATAAACACTACGTAATAAATCCTGGCGTCCAACCGGCATATTTTTAGGGTCGGTTGTACCGAGGTAGTAGTGGCATTTATCTGTACAAGCTCCACATTTTACACAGCTATCAAGATAAACCTGTAAACCACGGTATCGACCCAGCAGGTCTTCCATTTTATCTTTGGCAGCTTGCTCCCAATTGTCGACCAGTTCGCCAGGATAACCCAAAGGTTCCTGATGGACTTCTTTGGCAATAAAAGGCGAGCTTTCAGCCATGACCCCTTCAGTAAGTTCAGGGATGGCACGGTATTTTCTGTATTCTGGAGTATCAAAATCTGCCATGGTTTATTCCTTCACTAACTGGTCTTTGGTTTTATAACCGCGATTAGCATCTAGCTTCGCAGCCCATGGAACGATATGACGTTTTTCTCTAGCATTATCAACCTGGTTACGTGTGGGGCTAAAGAATACACCTGGTGCATGTAACAGCTTACTGATAGGGAATATAATCATCAGTATGGCTACAGTTGCCAAGTGAACCTGTAGCAGCAAGCTGCTTGGCAATGGCTGGATATCAAATCTGAGCAGGCCTAGTACAAACATCTTCAAGGTGACAATATCGGTGTGAGCGATGAAACTCATTGACATGCCGGTTGCAGCAATTATCAATATAAGGAGCAGCATCAGGTAATCAGATGGGGCTGAAATATAACGAACACGATCAACAAAAATACGTCGAGCGAGCAGGCCAAGCAGACCAATTAGCATAGCATACCCGGCATACTTGCCAAATGATTGTACGATTGGATTATTGATGAGAGGCCAGAGGATGTTATCCGGACTCATTGAGTAGCGCAGATGACGGAAGAATGCCAGTAATAATGACAAATGAAACATCCAGCCAAAAACCCATGTCCATTTGTTTGATTTGAACAGGCTTTCGAACAGAACAACTTCACGTCCCATACGCATGACAACACCTGCCTGGGTAGTAGGGGCAGGCATAGTCGGAATCTTGAGTGGTGCTGGAGTGCGCCAGTACTTTCGAACTCTAAGGAACAGGCCGCCTAGAAATATTGCTGCAGCGATATAGAGTAAAATTGCAAATGCTACCGACATTTTAATGCAACTCCTTAAATCCGTTAATGCTAAAAATTATATTAATCGTTTTATGTGCTGATTCATAAACAGGGTTCGGATAACACCGAACCCTGTTTATGCAACACAGTCTGGTTTAGATACAACCAGTAGGTTTTGGCAGACCAGCGATTTTACAAGCTTGTTTACCAGGGCCGTATGGGAACAGTTCGTACAGGTACTTGCTGTTACCCTTGTCTTTACCCAGTTTTTTACCAATTGCCTTGGTCAGAACACGTACCGCAGGAGCGATCTGGTATTCGTCATAGTATTCACGCAAGAAGTTAACTACTTCCCAGCGAGAATCGTCCATTTCCAGGCTTTCACTCTTGGCCAGTTCCAGGGCAACTTCTTCAGTCCAGTCGCTCAGATCTACCAGGTAACCTTCTTCATCAGTCTCGATTGACTTTCCACCAACTTCTAGTGCCATTAGGTAATCTCCTATTCAGAATTACATATTAAAAAATTAAACCCAGGATTGAACCTTGTCATGTTCTGTAACGAGCTTGACGAAACCTGTGTAGTCAACTTGCTCAATCCCGTCTATTACCTTACCTTGCAGACCACGTGCGTTGACGTCTTCCTGTAATGCATAGACTTTTTTGGTTTTCATTGCTTCTTTGATAGCGTCACTTGTAGCTGCGCCTTCGAGGGCAGCAATAATGCCGTCTTCGATCAGTAGGATGGAAGAACCATCTTCAGAAAGACGTAAACAACTAGTCAGTGAATCTTTTTCAAAGGGTGATTTGTTTACTGTATGTAACATGCTCATAATTAATCTCCCTTAGAAACTCAGAACAACGTCTTGTTGTCCCATCATTTCAGCCAGTTCAGCTGAAGTAACAACTTTGATAGAATCTTTCTCAGCCCAATCTTCGTCTTCATCTTCCCATACGAGATGTTGAAGATCATCGATAGTCAGACCACGGGCTTCGAGTGACTCTTTTTCTACATAAATTTTGTTTATGTCATAATCGCCCAGTGCTGCATAGGTAGGTGAGAAGTTCTTCATCTCGATACCTGCAGTGTCCTGGCCTTTTACTAACTGGAATACACCATCATCAACAAAAGCCAAAGTGACATCTTGTTCAAATGCTGCGCCAATCAGGATAACTTCGAGTGACTCCCATGCATAGATAGTACCGTATGGGGCTCTGCGATTGACATAAAGGAATTTTTTAGTTTCAGACATTTTTCGCTCCTAATCGCCGAATACAACAAGTCGATCTGATTGAATGCCAGCTTCAATCAGCTGACCCAAACCAGAGATTCGGAAACCTGGTGCGATATTGTTACCGTCTTTACCGTTACGTTCCTGCTCACCTTCGTCTACGAGGCCACGGCGTTGAGCCGCAGCCACACAGAGTACCAAATCAAGACCGTGAGCCTCAGCCAGTTCAGACCAACGATTTACTACGTGTCGATCGTCCTGTGGCGGAGTCGTGTAACGTGTGCCATTATTAACACCATCATGGTAGAAGAACACGCGAAAGATATCGTGTCCGGCATCGATTGCTGCCTTCGTGAATTTGAAGGCAGAATCAGAAGCCTGGTGTTGATAGGGCCCTTCATTTACTTGAATTGAAAGCTTCATTTACAAAACCTCTTAGAAACGGATATGTGTAGAAGCATTCAGGCTCTTACGAGCGCCGCGCCAAGTATCAACGTGGAACTTGGTGAATGGCAGTTTAGTCAGTTCAAAGAAACGAGGCCATCCGATACGGTCAACCCAGTCATTGATACGCTCCCAATCCTTCGCGTCTTCTTTGTAAACTTTAAGAATACGCTTAACGATGGCAGTCGCTTCAGGCCAGCGTGGTGGATTGTTAGGGATGCCAGCAGCAACCAGTTTCTGGAAGCTTGGTTTGCTACGTGCGTTAGAGTGGTTACCACCGATCCATACAGCCAGCTTGGAGTGCTCGGCATCATTGATCTGCATTGGAGGGCAAGGAGGAAAGCATGCACCACAACAGATACATTTCTTCTCATCAACTTCCAGAGATGGCTTTCCGTTAACCAGGGCTGGACGAATCGCTGCAACCGGGCAACGAGCAACAACAGAAGGACGCTCACAAACGTTGGCTACCAGATCATGGTTGATCTTGGGTGGCTTGGTGTGCTGGATGTTAATCGCGATATCGCCTTGACCACCACAGTTTATCTGGCAGCAAGAAGTGGTGATATGAACACGGTTAGGCATGTTCCATTCTTTAAACTCGTCGATCAGCTCATCCATCATGGATTTAACAACACCCGATGCGTCAGTGCCTGGAATATCACAGTGCAACCAACCCTGGGTGTGAGAGATCATGGCAACAGAGTTACGTGTACCACCAACGATAAAGCCGGCATCTTTAATTGCCTTGATCAGTGGCTGAACCTGTTCTTCCTTGGCAACCATGTATTCAACGTTACTACGAATAGTGAAACGGATGAAGCCGTCAGCATGTTCGTCAGCAATGTCGCAAAGTTTGCGCAGTGTGAACAAATCCAGGATACGTTGAGTACCGCAACGAACAGTCCAGATCTTGTCGCCGGATTTGGCAACGTGTAACAGAACACCTGGCTCTGGATCTTCGTGATAATCCCAGTTACCAAAGTTCTTGATCATAACCGGATGCATGTACTGGAAACCATCCGGGCAACCACTTTCGGTAGGTGGACGCGGAGTTGCATTCTCAGACATAAAAACCTCCAAATTTACTACATTCTAAATTCTTAACATGAGGGGGTATAAATACCCCCCCGATTACAATTACTGTCTGGATTAGCCGGCAGCTTTTTCAGCTTGAGCTTCGTTCCATTTTTCAGCTTCCTGATCCCACTCATCCAAACGGACGTATGAGCTTTCACGAGGGTTGCTGATCATATTAGGATCGATTTCAAGACCAATGCCTTCCATGTAATTAACCAGACCGATACGCTCGATCATTTCACCAGTACGTTCATGCTCCAGTGCATTCTCAGCGAAGAAGTCAATGGCTTCTTCGGCGATCTCAACCAAACGCTCGTAATCTTCATCAGATTCGAGTTTCATGAAAGGAACAACAACAGTACCCATCAGATCACCAATCTTCAGAGTACGCTTACCACCGATGAGCATAGTGATACCCTTGTCTTCACCTGGAGACAGGGCCTTGGGCATAACGTTCAGGCAGTGCATGCAGCGCACACAGTTACGGTTGTCGACTTCCAGTGTGTCGTCATCGTTCAGAGACAGTGCCTGTGAAGGGCAACGGTTTACAACGTTATCAATGATGTATTTACGGCCCTTGCTTTCAACATAAGCCTTGACTGCATCTTGGTCAACGCCCATGTCGTCACGCCATGTACCGATAATAGCCATGTCAGCACGTTCGATTGCATTCTGGCAGTCGTTAGGACAACCGGATACCTTGAACTTGAATTTGTATGGCAGGGCAGGACGATGCATGTCGTCCATGAAGTTGTTTACCAGCAGACGGTGGATCTTGTGCTCATTTGCACATGATTGCTCACAACGAGCCGCACCAACACATGACATGGCAGTACGTACACAAGGTCCGGCACCACCCAGGTCCCAACCGTATTCATTGATTTCATCAAAGAAGTGCTGGGTGTTATCAGTTGTTGTACCAATGAACATGATGTTACCAGTCTGACCGTGGAACGTTACCAGGCCTGAACCGTATTTTTCCCAGCTGTCTGCCAGTTGGCGTAACATAGCTGAGCTATAGTAGTTACCTGCAGGAGGCTGTACACGCAGTGTATGAAATTCACGTGACGCAGGGAAAGCATCGCCAACTTCAGAGAAACGTGGAATGATACCGCCGCCGTAACCGAATACGGAAACTGTACCGCCTTTCCAGTAACCCTTACGAGTTTCATAAGAGTGCTCAAGCTGTCCCAGTAGTGAGTGAGTTATATTATTGATAAATTCACTTGGATGTTCATTCGCCAGGCGACGAATACCAGAGATAAAACTAGGCCATTGGCCTTCTTCCAACACGTCAAGCATGGGCGTTTCATACTTTTTGACCATTGTGGATGCTCCTTCAGTTCAAAAATAAAAATCGTTAAGTGATCACTTTTTTTCAGGACCACCGCAGCGAGCTGCAACAGCGTGGACCTATAAAACTTATATCAAGTTTGTGTTTCATTCTGAAGAAACTGTGTTCATCAAATACAGCTCGAATCACACAGAAATCTCCTAGCAAACTAGTGGCAGAATTTTAGTGCTTCTACACCCATAAGTAATATCCTGCCGATGGGGTGTTTTGCCAACTAAATGCATATCCCTAAAGGGATATATCAAAATCGGCAGCTAGCCCCATATCTGTAGCTCTTATGTAGCCATAAAATCTCAGGTCGCGAATTATAGCATAATGATTCCAAAAAATAAGTAACTACTAATAAGTAGGGTTATTTAATAGCTTGATATGAGGTTTATATATACATATATAAGGTATAGATGGGCTAGAATAGGCAATTAAACACTTAAAAAGTAATGGATATTACAGGTTGTCTACTAAACAACGTGCATAAAGAAGTCGTATATCCGACTAATTTGGTTATATATTAGCAAATGATTAAGGTATAATATATTCACAGGTTGGTTGTTTTACTGTATTGAGGTCAAGTTGAGTGGTTTCATCCGTTTCACAATTTGCAGATAGTTTTTCCGGTCAAGCTTCCCCCTTTTATCTGAACAATCAATCGGCATACATTGCCTGGCGTGAAAGCAAATTAAGACATTACCCGCAAAGTCCGGGGTCGCAGGTTGTGCCAATCAATGATCCGGAAAACCTGTCAGCCTGCGAACTGGCGAAAATACGAAATCAGTGCGAAAAGACCAATACGGTGATTTATCGCAGCAACAAGGCAATAACAGAGAAAGAGGTTATTCGCCGCATGGGTATGCAGTTAGGGCTGCAGCACCTGGATGGAAACTTGTGTGCTGATGAAGACGGCATTAGTGGTCTGCAGGTAATGGATGAAGGCTCGCGTCATGAGGGATATATCCCTTATACCGACAGGCCCATAAATTGGCATACTGATGGTTACTACAATACGGAGCAACAGAAAATCAGGGCAATGATTTTGCATTGTGTTTCCGACTCTGCGAAAGGCGGTGAAAACGCAATACTGGATCACGAAATTGTTTATATGTTGATGCGGGACCATGATCCAGAGATGATAGAGGCCTTGATGCAAGCCGATGTTATGACTATCCCGGAAAACCGGGAAAATGGTGTCCTTGTTCGTTCGGCACAAACAGGCCCTGTTTTTTCCATCGATGAAAACAGTGGTCACCTGCATATGCGTTATACTGCCCGCAAGCGCAGTATCGAATGGAAGCAGGATCCGGCAACAAAAAAAGCAACAGCGTTTCTGGAAAATTTGCTGGCCAGTCAAAACAAGTTTATTTTTCATTATCGTCTTCAACCGGGCGAAGGTATTATTAGCAATAACGCCTTGCATAACCGCTCTGCATTTACAGACGATGATGAAGCGGGAAAAAAACGTTTGATCTACAGGGCACGATACTTTGACCGTGTTCAGTGATTAGCAGGAGATCTACTATGTTAGCGTTAAGTGAAGTTATGTTACAGAACTATGAGCTGGAATCTTTTTCAGAGCTGGAGAAGGTTATTACTGACAAGGCAAGGGCAGGTGAAATTCATTTTCAAATGGATGTTAAGCCTACTTACGGTGATACGCCGGATGACTGGGAAGACAGGCTTGAAGCTGCATTTAATGCAAGATGATAAGCATATTACACTACTATTACAGGTTATTTTAAAGGTCGACTATGGAATATCTAAATGAAAATGTGATGATTGGTTCAGGTGAAGGAGATGATGTTGACGTTTCTACAGCGACTATTGAGTCGCAGCTAATTGCACTCGAAGATCGTTACAAAGAACTGCCGGAAAATGTAAACTTGCTTGAAAAGGCCTTTCTTGAATTACAAATGGCAAGGCTGATGATCGGACTGGAGCGACGCGAAGAGGCATGGTCGATAGCCAGGCAGGTGTTTGATATTTTTATGCACGAACAGGACTGGGAGAAAGCAGTCGATGCCTGTGATGTTTTGTTCCTGTCAGAACAGGATGGCTCAATCGGTGCCCTCGGACAAGGGATCTGGCTGGCTGTGACTTACCCAATTGATCCCGAGTTGACAGTCGCACTCTTGCAACATGTGATAGAAGAAACACCGGATGATGCAGACGGTGCCGCCGTAGCTGCGGCCACTGCTATTTACATATCTGAACTGCGTGCAGATGAAGACAAGAAAGATAACCTGTTGTTCTTTGCTAACCAGATGCTAGGTCAGGTCTCACGTCGCCATAGTGATATTGAAACCCAGGAACAGTTTGATTTCTGGATAGAAAAAATGGAACTCAATGAGCCTGCCAAATTCCTGGTCAGATTGAGGAATGTCGTTGATGTGTTGGTGCAGGATGACTGGTGGTTTGACCGTGATGAGTT
>Ga0316207_10000900_pt1 | contig 41342 bp, 39 predicted proteins | sample 6weekpyrite_MG_FD_204943 | JGI IMG/M metagenome (GOLD analysis project Ga0316207, IMG submission 204943) | Microbial mat bacterial communities from mineral coupon in-situ incubated in ocean water Damariscotta River, Maine, United States -... | ecosystem: Environmental > Aquatic > Marine >... | reverse complement strand
TGCCTGTAAGTTTTTTTCCGCTTCTAAATTCTTCTAAGATCTCATCAAAATCAAAATCTACTTCTTCGTTCATTGTCAGTCCTTGATAGTATTTTATCAGACTGACACGAAATTTCTAACACTCCCACAAATCTCAAATATAGTCTCTGCGTCCAAATCAAAATAATGATGAGATAAAATATCTCTAATTCCTTTGACTTGTTTCCATGGGATATTTGGATAATTATTTAAAAGTTTACTCTCAGATAATTTATCGATATTTTTGAAACCTTCCCCAATAGCAATTAATCTCATAGAAATGCTATCTAGTTTTTCAAGTCCACTGTTGTTGTCTATGAAATCATCACTTGAGTTTATATCTTTACATCTGTCTTTTATTAATTCCAATGAAAATTTAATATCTTCAAGGGTCGATATAATCATTCTAGCTTTATCGCTAAGCATAAATTAAATCCTTATTAATCATCTCTAATAAGAATGGCTTGATATTCTTGTGTTCTCTTATAATATCAACTTTTATGTGCAGGTCTTCTTCTATCTGGTTTTTTATAGCTATCATGTCAAACATATTAGGCTTCATAGTTACAAAAATATCTACATCGCTCTCTTTGGTTGCTTCGTCTCTTGCATAGCTTCCAAAGAGACCGATTTTTTCAACATGATACTGATGTTTAAATTCTTGATAATGCTCTTTTAAATAATTTAATACATCACGTTTAGTCATAAAAAAACCTTTAAATATTTATTTGTTAATTATAGCATATTATTGGGCTTAAAAGGGGTCTGACCCCATTAAGGGAATAAAACTTAATTTGTTTTAAGTAAGTGTCTACTATAATATTTAATGGCAAGAAACAAGAGAATAACACTAACAGGCTACTATCATGTAATAAGTCGTGGGGTAGAGCGTAGAAATATTTTTTTAGAACCTGAAGATTACGACACATTCTTAGATATTTTATATGAGATGAAAAAGACCTACAATATTATTGTACATACCTACTGCTTAATGACAAACCATTACCATATATTGATTGAGACTACACAAGCGAATATCTCCGATGCTTTAAAGTTCCTAAACTCATCTTACTCTATCTACTTTAACAAAAAATACAAGAGAAGCGGTCATCTGTGGCAGGGCAGGTTTCAATCTTACTACCTTTATGATGAGAAGCACTTTTGGATTGTTGCAAAGTACATTGAGAGAAACCCTATTAAAGCAGCAATGGTAGATAACATAGAGACATATAGACATCAATCTTACTTTCAGTGGAAGCATAAACTAGATTATTATAAGCTGCTTGAAGAGTCAAAGATTTTTGATATGACTTTTAAAGAGTATGAAGATTACATCAGCACAGATTTGCAGGTAAATGCATTAGACACCGTCTATATCACACCAAAGATAGTAACTGTTAATGGCAGAATGAAAGCTTTAACCAAAAGATTAGAGGCATTTTTTGAATTAGATAAAAATATAAATAGAAACGAAAATATAAAAAAAGCCTATGAGTATGGCTACACTAAAACAGAAATATCAAACTTTATAGAATTAAGCACTAAAAGCATATCCAGGGTCCTAAATGGGGTCTGACCCCAAAAAGGGAACTTGGGTCTGAAAACACATTTATAATTTAGTATCCATCTCTTTTAGTAATGATGTTATTTGGTTTTCTAATGGTAAAAGTTTATTGTTAATAATATCCCAGATTTCGTCAGCATCTATACCAAAGTAATCATGGGCAATAATATTTCTAAAATCTTTTATCTTTTGCCAAGGTATCTCTGAATGAGAGTATTTAAAATTTTCATCAAGTCTGGAGATTACTTCACCTATCACAACAAATTGCATCATGGAAGCGTCAAAACTTTTTTGATCATGATAAAACTCATCGGCGTCTTTGAATTCTTTAGAATATAGTTTTACTTTATTGATAGATTCAATCAACGATAATAGGTCAAACTTCGTATTATTAGACATAAATAGTATCTCTAAGTATAAAGTCTTTTGCATATTGTTTTAAGTATTTTTCTCTAGCTATATCAACTGTACGATTAAATGCTGTTGATAAATATTTGTTTAGAGACAACTTAAGGTCGTGAATGTTTTTAGTACCATCTTCAAGCTCTATGACTAAATCAACATCACTATTTTCTGTTTGCTCATCTCTAGCAAATGAACCAAATAAACCTATTTTAGTGATGTGATAAGTATCTATAATATATTCTCTATTTGTACTTAGAAAATCAAGTATTTCTTTTTTACTATTCATAAAGTAATATTAGCATATCTTTCATAAAATACATATATGGATCCCTAAATGGGGTCTGACCCCAAAAAGGGAAGCTGAATATTATTGATTAACCTATATTAAAACTGACTTTATATACACTTTCGTTATGAAAAAAACAGTTGCTGCAAATACATTTACCCCCTTATATGATGAGCTTGAAGATAGGATAAGGTTGGTAGTAAATTACCAAGATATACAAAACAGAGTCGATTTTATGATTACAAGAAGTTTCATATTAAATTTAATCCCTACAGCTGAGGAGTTCATACAAAAACACTATTCAGATGTCGCATTTGTGCAAGATAGTGTCACACCTCTTAAGAATATAGATACTAAAACAGAAGAGACTCTCTCTGGGACTGACGGTGTTAATTTAGAGTTGCTACGCACAAGTGAAGAGCTTTTAATTGAGGTAAACTTCTCTTTTGATTCAAATACAAAGCAGACAGTAGTAACCTTGAGTTCCAAAAACAGAGTTGCCAAAGCTATTTTAGACTCTTCTTCTCTCTCACAGACCTTTGAGCTTATTAAAGCATCAATACCTTACATAAGGTGGGGTATCTCACAATATTTCTAAATCATTTACTATGGCACCAATTAAATGACAGTTAAATAGTGTCGGAGTAATTTAATAAAGATTAAAGCTTTACTACTATAAACTTCTGCTTGAAAATAGGTTAAGGAATTTATTTGGCACGTAAAGTAAGAGTTTTTGTTGAAGATGCAGCACAGCATGTTATCTTAAAGAGCATAGATAACCTTGCTCTTTTTAGAGATGAGTCAGATTATCTTGCCTTTATGAATATACTCGAAGGCTTAAACTCTAATCATGAGCTCGATATTCATGCCTATGTTTTGATGAAGGAGTATTTTGAGTTTTTAGCTACTCCAAAGCATGCAGACTCTCTATCAAAGTTCATGCAGAGTTTAGGCAGACAATATGTCGGTTATTTCAACAAAAAATATAATCGTACCGGTACACTATGGGAGGGACGATATAAAGCATCGCTAATAGAGAATGGACTCTATCTCTTTGATGTTATGAAATATATTGAACAACTTGCCCCAGAAGGTCACGTTTACAGCAGTGTAAACAAGAATCTGCATAATAGGAGTGATGCCATAGTCTCTCAAAGTAGTTTATATAAAAAACTTGGCTATACAGATACTCAAAGATTAGAACTATATTCGAAATTTTTTCACTCTAATGTAGATAGTAAAAAAAATGAGTTTATAGAAGCCTGTTTGGAAAAACAGCTCGTTACAGGTTCTTTAGAGTTTATTAAAAACTTAGAAGAGCTTATAGGCAGGACTTTGACTTCAAAAAATAGAGGTCGTCCAAAAAATAAAACAGAAAAAACAAGGAAAAAAATGTATAAGAATTTAGTAGTATTAGACAAAGAGCAGCACAAAGATTTAAAGATAAACCCTTTAGAGGATCTCTCTCTTGCAAGACAGACAGCCTATGTACCGGTATTGGCAAACGAGGTAGCACTAGTAGGTGCTGGTTTTCCGGTAGTGTTTACAGGTGATGAAAAACCATCTTTAATCTCTCTTGTATCACTAGGCGGAGAGAGTCTTGCTGTTAATGCAGATGGAAAATGGATTAGCTCTTATGTTCCTTCATACTTTAGAAAATACCCGTTTTCGCTCGCAAGTACAGAGGAGAACCCTGATCAAAAGGTTATTCTTATAGATGAAGAGTCACCTCTGTTTTCAAAGTCAAAGGGTAAGCAGCTTTTCAAAAAAGATGGTGAAAAGTCTGAGACTCTAACGCATGCAATAGATTTCTTGACAACGCATGAAAGCCAGATGATAGTAACTCAAAATGTAGCCAAAGTAATAGCAGATAGCGGAATACTCGAAGATAGAGAGATTTCAGTCGGTGAGGGTGATGAGAAAAAAGTTCTTGTAAACGGCTTTAAAGTTGTTGATAGAGAGAAGTTAAATGCTTTAAGTGATGATATTCTGGCTGATTGGGTTAGAAAAGGTATTATATCTATGATTGATGCTCACCTGAAATCACTTGATAATATTCAAACTCTATTTAATATAGCACACCAAAGACAAAGCTAGGAAAAATAATGGCAAATATAGCACATAAAAAGCAAAACACAGCGAAGTCTGAATTAAGACAAGCTATCTTAGCATCAAAAAAATCATTTATTATTGTTGGTTTTTTCAGTATGTTTGTAAATATTCTCATGTTGGTTCCGCCACTTTACATGTTGCAGCTTTACGATAGAGTTTTGACAAGCAGAAGTGAAGGCACCCTGATTATGCTTACAGTTATTGTTGTTGTTCTTTTTATAACAATGGCTCTGCTAGAGATAGTTCGCTCCAAAATACTTGTAAAAGTAGGCAATAAACTCGACTCACTGCTTAGTAAAAGAGTTTTTGACTCACTCTTTGAGTTGGCAAACAAACATCCGGGTAAGGCATCTTCTATGCCGATGAATGATTTGACCTCAATAAGACAGTTTATGACAGGTAATGGACTTTTTGCTTTTTTTGATGCTCCATGGATACCTATTTATATAGCTGTACTGTTTATGTTTCACCCTGTTTTTGGATACTTTGCAATTTTTGCTGCCATTGTTTTGGTTATTTTTACTATTGTGAATGAGTACTCTACAAAGACAAAACTCGCAGATGCAAACAGTTTAAGCAGAGCCTCTTCCATCTATGTAGATTCCAATCTGAGAAATGCCGAAGTTATCAATGCTATGGGTATGAAAAACAATATTCTTGGTATTTGGCAACAGAAGTATTACGGCTTTTTAAATGCGCAAAACAGTGCAAGTAATAAAGCCGGAATCTGGGCAAATATCTCAAAAAGTACAAGAATGCTTTTTCAGTCACTTATGCTGGGTCTGGGCGGTTATCTTGCTATTAATATGGAAGTAAGTCCGGGTATGATGATAGCCGGTTCAATTATAATGGGTAGAGCACTTGCTCCGCTTGATCTGATTATTGGAAGCTGGAAGGGTTTTAGTGCTGCAAGAACATCTTACCATAGACTAGATTCACTGCTCGCAGACTTTCCAAAAGACAAAGAGTACATGCAACTGCCGGCTCCAAAGGGTGAAATACTTTTAGAGGGTGTAGTTGTCATTCCACCAGCTGCACAGAACCCATCTATTAGAGGTATATCTATGAAGATAGATAAGGGCGATGTCGTCGGTATAATAGGACCGAGTGCTGCCGGAAAATCATCTTTAGCAAGAATAATCTTAGGTCTGTGGCCTTTAGCTTCTGGTAAAGCAAGACTTGACACTGCAGATATATTTCAATGGGATAAACAGGATTTAGGTCAGTATATAGGTTACTTACCGCAAGATATAGAGCTTTTCGAGGGAACAATAAGTCAAAATATTGCCAGATTTGCCGAAGTAGACCCCGAAAAAGTAGTAGAAGCTGCGCAAAAAGCCGGTGTGCATGAGATGATCTTGAGACTTGAAGATGGCTATGACACGAAAATAGGGGCAGGCGGTGCTACACTCTCAGGCGGTCAAAGACAGAGAATAGGTTTTGCAAGAGCTATCTATGACAATCCTGTTTTAGTCGTACTTGATGAGCCCAATTCAAACCTTGATGATCAGGGCGAAGCGGCTCTTGTTAAAGCCATAAAATCTTTAAAAGAGACTAACACGACAGTAATTATCATAACGCACAGACCGAGTATACTGCAGGTCACAAATAAACTTGCTGTGATAAAACAGGGTCTTTTAGAGATATATGGTGAGACGAATGAGGTCTTGGCAAAGATTAATGCTGTTGCACAGGCTGCCAATGCACAAGCGAAACCGCCTGTTACTAAACCTCAAGCAGCACCGAAAATATCTTTAAGCAAGCCAGGGAGTTAGAAAATTATGGATAATAAACAGATAAAAATGCCATCATACGATGACTCTTCGATAGTTAGATTTGGTTTAGGGCTGATTTTTGTAGTATTTATACTTATTGGCGGATGGATGGCTTACGCACCACTTGCTAGTTCATCAGTTGCTGTAGGAAAAGTCTCTGCGGATTTAAACAAGAAAACTATTCAGCATCTAGAGGGCGGGAAAGTTGATGCTATCTATGTAAAAGACGGCGATGTTGTAAAAAAAGGTCAAGTATTAATAAAACTTAGAGATGTCCATATAAAAGCCCAACTAGATATTTTAAATGCGCAATATCAAGATGTTTTAGCTCTTTATGCAAGGTTAAAAGCCCAAAGGGACTCCAAAGAGTCTATAGAGTTTTCTAAAGAGTTGAGTGATAAAAATGCAATTAAGAATCAAGAAAATATATTTGAGACTACAAAAAAGACAATTGAAGATGAGAAGATTATTACAAAGAACAGAATTGTTCAGCTTGAGAATCAGATAAGCGGGTTGAACTCGCTGATTAAGAGCAAAGAGAACAGATTAGCCTCTATAACTGAAGAGATATTAGAGTGGGAATCACTCTATAAGCAGAGACTAGTAGATAAGCAAAAGATTAGAGATCTAAGACGACAGAATAATATGATAGATGGTGATATTGCCAGCAGTAAGTCTGAAATAGCAAAAATTAATGAGCAGATAAGCGAGACTAAGACGCAGCAGCTTCTAAGAGAGAAGGAGTTTCAAAAAGATACTCTGCAGAAGTATGTTGAGGCGAAATCCCGTCTGTCAGACTTAAAATCTAAGATTATTGCGAATGAGGATACTCTAGCTAGAACGAGCATAGTCTCTCCGATAGACGGTACAGTTGTAGGGCTTGACATGCACACCATAGGCGGTATTGTAAAGGCAGGAGCACCTATACTTGAGGTTGTTCCAAATAATTCAAAGTTATTGGTCTTAGTGCAGGTAAAAACAACAGATATTGATAAGGTTAAAGTAGGCTTGCTTGCAGACATCAGGTTCTCTGCTTTTAATCTGAAGCAGGTGCATATAATCGAAGGCATAGTTGTAAATGTATCTGCTGATAGTTTTATAGATAAGGCTAGCCATGCACCATACTATAAGGCTAAGATTGAGGTTACTAAAGATGGTCTTGAGGTCTTAAAAGAGTATGGTTTCGTCTTGGTTCCGGGAATGCCGGCGGAAGCTATGATAAAAATAGGAGATAGAACAACTCTTGATTATTTGATAAAACCTTTTACAGAGATGTTAGGCAGGAGTTTCAATGAAGAGTAATAGAGTTATATTTAGTATATTTTTATTAAATATATTTGTCAGCTCTGTGTATGCAGAGGTATTGAACTTTTCTAGAGCCTATGAGCGGGCTCTCGAGAACTCAAACAGTATCAAGTCATCTGTTTATCTCTCTAAATCAGACAAAGAGAAGATAATACAGGAGGAGTCACAGCTCTACCCTCAAGTAAATCTCTCCGCATCTTATAGAAAATCGGAATATACCACAAACCCGACTAAACATGTGACAAAACAGGGTCTAAAGACATACTCTATTACAGCAAGACAATCCATCTATAACCCGGAGGTCTACTCCAGAATAGATATGCAAGAGTCAAGAAGTGAATATTCACACACTAAGGTGGAACTTGAAAAAGAGGAGCTGGCTCAAAACCTCTTTAATGTATACCTTGATGTTTTAAAGTCGAAAAATAGAATTGAGGTGCTCAAGGCGTACTCAGAATATAGTAGATCTAAACTTCAAGAGTTAACAAAAAAATATGAGGTAAACCTATCTAACAAGATGGATCTGCTTGAGATGAGAGTAGAGTACAACTCTTCACAGATAGATCTCAATAAAGAGATAAAACTACTTAAGGTATATGAGTTGAAACTAAAGCAGCTTATCGGTGACCTTGAGTATGAACTGCCGGTAATAGATATAAATAAACCAATCTTGGAGATGATAAACTCCATGAAAGAGAGAGTGCTTAGCGATGACAATACCTCTCTTAGCCTAAAGATAAAACAGGCGCAAATAGCACTTAAAATCTCACAAGAGGATATCAAAAGTGCAAGCAGCGGGCATCTGCCGAAGGTAAATTTAGATGCAACTTACTCTAAATACAGTACGGACAGCCCTACTATTGATTCACCCTATGATAATGTTAAATCTGTTATGCTTACTCTAAACATACCGATATACAGCGGTGGTTATGTCTCATCAAGAGAGGAGTCTTCGAGACTTATGAGCAGAGCTTCGAGTGAGGATTTACAAAATACTACAAAAGAGGTTAAAGTAGAGTATGACAGGTATTTAGCTCTCTTTGACGCTTCTGTTGAGTCAGTATCAATGTACAAAGAGGCATTTGAATCTGCAGAGCTTTATGTAGAAGCGGTTGATCAGGGTTATGAGCATGGCTTAAAAAGCATAATAGATCTAAATGATGCTAAGAATAAGTTATATGAAGTTAAATACAAATATATAGAGAATATATACGAAATGGTTGACTCATATATAGGACTGTTAATAGTCACAAATAATTTTAAAGATATAGATATACTGGATAAACTGGTAGAATAACAGAGATATTTTAAGAAGGATGAAAATGAAAAAAGCTATAGTTACCGGTGTTACAGGGCAGGATGGTGCATATTTAACAGAGTTGCTTTTAAATAAGGGCTACGAGGTATATGCTACATACAGAAGAATATCATCTGTCAATTTTTGGAGAATTCAAGAACTTGGAATTGATAAACATAAAAACCTGCATTTGGTTGAGTATGATTTGACAGACCAGTCTAACAGCATAAGAATGGTTATGGATATTGAGCCTGATGAGATATACAATCTTGCTGCACAGAGTTTTGTGGGGGTCTCTTTTGAACAACCACTCGCAACAGCCCATATTACCGGTCTTGGAGCCGTACATCTTCTTGAAGCGATTAGAATAGTCAATCCTAAAATAAAGTTTTATCAGGCAAGTACCTCTGAGATGTTCGGTGAAGTACAGGAGATACCGCAAAAGGAGAGCACACCTTTTTACCCAAGAAGCCCTTACGGAGTGGCAAAACTCTATGCTCACTGGATGGTTATAAACTATAGAGAATCATATAATATTTTTGGGTGCAGCGGTATTTTGTTTAATCATGAGTCTCCTCTTAGAGGTAAAGAGTTTGTGACAAGAAAGATCACGGATTCAGTTGCAAAAATAAAACTTGGTCAACTTGAGTGTATGGAACTCGGCAATATGGATGCAAAAAGAGATTGGGGTTTTGCCAAGGATTATGTTGAGGGAATGTACCTTATGATGCAATCAGATAAGCCCGACACATACGTGCTTGCAACAAATAGAACAGAGACAGTAAGAGATTTTGTTACAATGGCATTTAAAGGTGCGGGAATAGAGGTAGAGTTCAGAGGCAGCGGCGAAGAGGAAGTTGCCCTAAACAAGGCTACAGGAGATGTAGTAGTCAAGGTTAATCCTAAGTTCTACAGACCTGCAGAGGTTGAACTGCTTATCGGTAACCCTAAAAAGGCAAAAGATGAACTCGGCTGGGAGCCTAAATGCACACTTGAAGAGTTGTGTGCTATGATGGTAAAAGAGGATCTAAAAAGGAATGAGATTGGCTTTAGCTTCTAAAAAAGTTTTAATCACTGCCATTGACAGCTTTACAGGAGTCCATCTCTCAAGATATCTGCAGGCGAGCGGATATGATGTGTATGGAACTTCACTATTTGAGAAATCAGATAAAAAATATAGGTGTGATATTACGAAAAAAGAGGATATTGAAGAGGTTCTTAAAGTATTGAATCCCGATTTTATTGTTCACCTCTCGGGAATCTCTTTTACTGCACATGGAGAGAGTGAAGATTTTTACAGGGTAAACACAATAGGCACTATAAATATCTTAGATACTCTCCTAGATTTGAATATAAACCCCTCAAAGGTGATACTTGCCAGCAGTGCTACAGTATACGGCAATCAGGGAGTTGAAATGCTTGATGAATCTCTATGCCCGACTCCGGCAAACCACTACGGCTCAAGCAAGTTCTCTATGGAGTGTCTGGCAAAAAACTATTTTGATAAACTAAATATCATCATCACAAGACCCTTTAATTATACCGGTATTGGACAGGCGGAGCATTTTCTTATACCAAAAATCGTGAATCATTTTAAAGAGGGCAGAGAGCTCATAGAGTTGGGTAATCTGCATGTAAGCAGAGAGTTTAATGATGTAAGTTTTGTATGTGAAGTTTACAAAAGGTTTTTAGAGTCTCAAATCAGCTCAGAAACAGTGAATATATGCTCCAATAGAGGCATAAAGCTTCTGGATGTAATAGATATGACAAATGATATTGCAGGGTATAAAATAGAAGTAGAGGTCAATCCGGCATATGTGCGAAAAGATGAGATACAGAGACTCACAGGCTCATCTAAGAAGCTCTTTGATTTAATTGGTGAAGTTAAACAAAAAGAGTTTAAAGAAACATTGAGAGATATGTTTGAAGCCTAAACTTCTCATAGACAGTATCTCTCTCTTATCTCCCTTGACCGGTATAGGAAGGTACACCTATGAGGTCTCTAAATATTTGAAAAACAGTGATGATTTTGAATTAAGTTATTTTTACGGATACTACTCAAAACAGTTTATTGACGATAAGAGTAAAAACACCCCTCTTCAAGCACTAAAATCACTTATTTTAAAAGTAGCGTTTCTAAAAAGAGCAGCCAGAATACTCCTCTCAATAACCGCCAAAGAGTTTTCGCCTGAATATGATATCTATTGGCAGCCAAACTTTATACCGATGAGCGGGATTAAGACACAAAAGATAGTTACTACCGTACATGATTTTTCATTTATTCTCTACAGAGATTCTCACCCAAAAGAGAGAATACAACATATTGAAAAAAGCTTTTTTGAGAATATTACCAAGAGCGATATTTTAATCACCGGCTCTGAGTATTCTAAAGGGGAGATACTTCAGAGGCTTGATTTTAAAGAGAATCAAATAAAGGTAATACACCATGGAGTAAATCACGATATTTTTAGGCTCTATGATAAGAATGATTTGAGTTTTGATATACCAAAAAAGTTCATCCTCTGTGTCGGAAGCATTGAACCTAGAAAGAACCTTTTAGGACTTCTAAAAGCATATGAGCTTTTAAGCAGTGAGATTAAATCGGAGTATAAGTTGGTTCTGGTCGGCTTTAAAGGTTGGCAGAACACAGAGCTAATGGATATTATAAACTCCGATAAAGAGAATATCAGCTATTTGGGATTTATCTCAGATAGGGAGTTGGCAAAGGTCTATAACGCAGCATCCTGCTTTGTTTTTCCCTCTTTTTATGAAGGTTTCGGTCTGCCGCCGCTTGAAGCCATGGCGTGTGCAACTCCGGTAATTGCATCAAACCTTAGCTCTATGCCGGAGATTTGCAGTGATTCTGCGATATACTGTGACCCTCATGATAGTAATGATATAAAAGAGAAAATAGAGTCTCTGCTAAATGATGCCCAGCTGCAGAGCCGTATGGTTGAAAAAGGTTTGCAAAGAGCCGGTGAATTTAGCTGGGAAAAATCTGCAAAAGAGCATATTAAAGTTTTTAAAGAGGTTATGGAGAGTTGAAAGTAGCAATAGTTCATGACTGGTTGGTAACTGATGCCGGAGCAGAAAAGGTTTTAAGGGCAATCATAGATATATATCCGCAAGCTGACATCTTCTCTCTTGTAGATTTTTTAAGCGAGAAGGAGAGAAAAGATGTCTTGAATGGAAAGTTTGCAAAGAGCTCCTTTATTCAAAAATTGCCGTTTGCAAAAAAATATTTTAGAAACTATCTGCCGCTTTTTCCAAAAGCTATTGAGAGTTTTGATTTAAGCTCGTATGATTTAATTATCAGCAGTTCCTGGGCGGTTGCCAAGGGTGTTAAAAAAACAAAAAAACAGATACATGTATCTTACTGCTACACACCCATACGTTATGCCTGGGATCTCTATGATGAGTATACTTCAGATTTAAAACAACCAAAAAAATTTTTAGTACAAAGTGCTTTGAGATATATAAGAAAATGGGATATTGAGACTCTTGATAGAGTTGACTCTTTTATAGCTGATTCCAAGTTTGTGCAGGAGAGAATAAAAAGAATATACAATCGAGACTCCGTAGTTATATATCCTCCCGTAGATGTAGAAAGTTTTAAGTTTTGTGATAAAAAACACAACTACTACTTAACCGCATCTAGATTAGTTCCATATAAAAAAACAAGGCTTATTGTAGAGGCGTTTAATAAGATGCCAGAGAAAAAACTTATAGTTATCGGTGATGGTGAAGAGTATGAAGCCATTAAAGATATAGCACAAAATAATATAGAACTCTTGGGATATCAGAATAAAAACACAATGATAGATTATATGCAAAGAGCAAGAGCCTTTGTATATGCAGCAGTTGAAGATTTTGGAATAGTTCCAATAGAGGCGATGGCTTGCGGTACACCGGTTATTGCCTTAGGCAGAGGTGGCACGGCGGAAACAGTGCATGAGAAGATAAACGGTATCCATTTTCAAGAGCAAAAAGAAGAGGAGATTATTAAGGCAGTAGAGGAGTTTGAACTGAGTAGTTTTAACTTAGAGGAGATATCTAAAAAAGCTCAAACTTTTTCTACACAGAGGTTTAAACGTGAGATTCAAGAGTATATAAGAGGCAGGTTTAATACAAAATCATAATAGTTTAAAGTATAATCGCTCTTATGAAAATATTTGAATTTAAAGCAATCCAGTTTATATATATTTTACTTCTTGTGGGAATGGATCTGTTGGTGCTGCTGTTTTCACTTAAGCTTGCCATCTATTTCAGATCAGATCTGCTTGCAGATACGCTTCCTTTTTTTGATATCTCGGATATTCAGAAGTATTATTGGATTATTGCTATAGTTATATTGATGTTTGTGCTTGAGAAGATATATTTTTTAAGATATGACTTTTGGAATGATACGAAAAACGTGCTAAAGGGGTTGATATTCTCTGCTTTGGCAGTCTTTAGTGTTATCTCACTCACCAAGATGTCAGATGACTACTCGCGAATATTCATTCTCATCTTTTTTGCAATTACTGCCCTTTTAGTTCCACTGTTTAAGAGAATATTTAAAAGAGTTCTATTCTTATTTGATGCCTTTAAGATTAAAGTAAAGGTTGTCGCAAATAGTTCTCAATATGATGTCCTGTACGAGGAAATTAAAAAAAATTGGTATCTTGGGCTTAAAAACTGTGAAGATAGTTACGGTATGGTACTGATATCTTCGAAAAATTTTGATATTGGTGAGCTGCAGGAACTTATTGCCAGATATACAAAAGAGACGAAAGATATCTATGTTATTCCATATATAGACTACCTAGATCTCTCTCATACAAATATAATCGATTACTCTAATATCAGACTCTCGGCAATCCATATTGAGAACAGACTGCTAAATTATAAGAATATTTTTATTAAGAGTATTTTTGAAAAAGTAGCCGTAATCCTTATTTTCCCTTTTGCCTTAGCTCTGCATCTGCTGATATTTGTTTTAATAAAGGTCGACTCAAAGGGTGATAGTATCTTTAAGCAAAAACGTTTAGGAAAAGACTCTAAACCTTTTAGTTGCTACAAATATAGGACGATGTATATTCAAAACCAAGAGATTTTAGATGAGTATTTAAAAGAAAACCCGGATGAAGTAGAGTATTACTCTGTTTATCACAAATACAAAAACGACCCTAGAGTTACAAAAGTAGGCAAGTTTTTAAGAAAAACATCCTTAGATGAGTTTCCTCAGTTTTATAATATACTTCGAGGTGATATGAACTTAATCGGTCCAAGACCCTACATGTTAAATGAGAAAGAGAACATAGGACAGCATAACGAAGAGTTGATTTTAAAAGTAAACCCCGGAATAACCGGTCTTTGGCAGGTTAGCGGAAGAAACAGGTTGACGTTTGATCAGAGATTAGATTTAGATACCTGGTATATACAAAATTGGTCTTTATGGATGGATTTTGTTATCTTTATGAAAACTATTAAAGTTGTTCTTTTTAAAGTTGGTGCCAAATAGAGGGGAGGGTTATTCTACCTCACTTCTAGGTTCTCCAAAGTAGTAGCCCTGTGCAAAATCAACATCAAGTTCAGCTACTTTGTCAAATACATTTTTAGAGTAAACAAATTCTGCCACTGTCTCTATGTTCATCTTTTTGGCAAAGTCTACGATTGTCTTAGTAATCATTTGAGAGTTTTCATCGACATCAATATTTTTAATCATTGAGCCGTCTATTTTAATATAGTCTACTTTGAGCTTCATAAGATACTCAAAGTTTGAATAGCCTGTTCCAAAATCATCTATAGATATTTTAGCTCCATACTGTTTTACATCATTTATAAACTTTAACACTTCATCAAAATTTTCTATTCCCTCTGACTCTATAATCTCAAAAACTACTTTGCTGCTTATCGGATTGGCTTTTAATTTTTTTATTATAAAGTTATATATCTCTTTATTTAATATATCATCAACAGTAATATTTACGGAGACTGTATATGGCAAATCTTTAAATATTTTAAAGGTTTTTTCTATCATAATTTTTGTCAGATGGTGATAGAGTTTATTTTTCTTTGCAAGCTCTAAAAAGTACATAGGTGCTATATATTCACCGTTAGTGTCAATAATTCTCATTAAAGATTCATATTTTACAATTTGCTTTGTTTTGACATCTACTATTGGCTGAAAAAGCGGGACAATCCTATCTTCATCAATCGCCTTTCTTAATCGTTTTGTCCAGTTAAAGTTTTTTTCATACTCTTTTGCCATTGCCATTGTGTCATTATAAACAAGGTAGTGCTTTTTACTTTTTTTAGCGAGGCTAAGAGCCAAATCTGCATTCACAAGCAGCATTTCTGAGCCATAGGAGATACCTATGGTTGCACTCAGATTTATTTCACCTTTAGAGTCAATATTTAAATCTTTTTCTAAAATCTTATCACTCATTAGTGAGGCAAATATTGTAAACTCATGCAGATCTACTACTCTTTCGCATAGAATTGCAAACTCATCAGAGTGTAGTCTATAGAGTGTGTCACCTTTAAGTATCATACTCTTTAAAAACAGGGCAAACTCTTTTAGTATACTGTCTCCGGCATCATCTCCGTATAGGTCATTTATCTCTTGAAAAGAGTCTATATTTATAATCATTAAGTAGAGACTCTTTCTCTTTTCCAACTTCTCTATTAAGGCTCTTCTGTTTTTTAGACCTGTTAGGCTGTCATGGTAGAATTGATGTTCTAATGAGTCGAGCATAGAGTTAAAGACATCTTTTATTGAGTCAATCTCTTCGATATTATCGTTTACATCTACACGTTTTGTCATATCATTAGAGCTTGTGATACTCTTTATGACATTTGAAAACCTTTGAATAGGTTTAATAAGGTATTTGTCAAGTTTTATAAATATAGCCACGAATATAACAATTGAGAAAACAATTATAAATATAATGAAGAAGTTAATCATCTCACTTAGAGAAACTTTTAAATTTTCTACCGGGTATGAGACATCTATAACACCTAAAACGTCACCGGTTTTTACATTAGTATGACATCTTAAACAATCATTTTTTGCAAGAACAGGATAGTAGTACTCTATAAAGTGTGAATCAGAGATATTTAAAAACTCATCTCCCCTCATCGCTTTTTTTATAGCTTCATCATACTCTCTTACGTTTTTGTCTTTTTTAATCTCTCCAAAGATATTTGCTACGGCCTCACTTCTATATACATTTACTGCCATATCAGGGTCAACCCTGTTTAATCTAGATATTATTTCGTTTATATCGTCTTTATTCCATCCCCTCTGCATGGCAGAGTATATTGTCTCAAAAATCAACATACTTGTTTTTTTAGCATCCACATGAGCCAACTCTGATATAGCGTTTTTTTTCAGGTACTCACCATACATGTAAGCACTAAGAACGGTGAAAAAGAGTGTGATAAAGATTATTTTAGCTGTCATCTTTGAGTAGGTTGTCTTTTTAGACATAGATAAAACCTTAATTAGATAGTATATTAATAATTTCTTTTATTAAAAATTATACTATAAGGTGATTACATTAGCAATATATTAAAGTTAATTTTGCGGGGTTTGGTAGATTTTGTACTTTGGATACACAACCCTATCCTAGATTAGTAGGATAGAGCGTAGAGAATAAGTTAATCATAAGACGAAGGATCAGCCTCCTCCATCATTAAACATGATATTTATTCTCACCATTTTTAAAAACCTCTTATTGTGATCAACTTTTGGACTGTGTGTAGTAGCGACATTGATGTGAAATAAACCATTTTTCATGAATATCCTTAGTTTTAAAGTATCGTAATACTTAGCTGTAACAACAAAGAAAAAGTGTGTATCCGTATTATAAAAAGCAAAAAGTGTTCACAAAACTACTTGTAGTGAAATAGTTGTGATATTTAATAAGTTGGTTATATTTTGATTGAGAATTGGTGGAGCTGTGGAGAATCGAACTCCAGTCCGAAACCACGCCACTCCTAACGTCTACATGTTTAGAGAAGTTGTTAAAGTTTAATCTTGCTTCACACAACTTGCAAAGCTACACAAAACGAGCCTCAAAATTCATTCTAAGCTGAGACAGACTTAAAATATATCTACATAGGGGTTATACTTCGAATCCTATTTATCTAGAGTCCATAGGTGAAGCAGCCCGTCCTCTAAGAGGGGGTAAAACTTATGCTACTGCGTAAGCTGGGCGATAATTTGTATTGTTTGCGTTTAAGCAATTTGAGCCGCGTAACGGAAGTGCTCAGTCCGACATGCAGTTAGAAGCTACTTGATCCCGTCGAAACCAGGTCAGCCCCATATATTGTTATTATATCTAAATTTAGATTTATACAGATAAATCAAGAGGTATAATTATAAATAATGAAATATTATGTTAGAATTAGTGTGTTTTAACATAATAATGGTAGGTTTATTAATGAGTTCTGATATCCCCTCTTTTGATATATTTCCTTGGAATAAGAATTTTGATACAGGAGTTGAGTTAATCGATGAGCAGCATAAGGTATTAGTAGAGATACTAAATAGGTTGGCTGGAAATTTGGCTAATATTTCTGATTCTGCTGTTTTGAATGAAATATTTTATGAGTTGGAAAATTATGCACAGTATCACTTTAAAACAGAAGAGGCTATCTGGTACAAGTATTTTAAAGATGATGAGTGGAATCTAGAACATCAACGTACTCATAGCTCTTTTATGGATGAGGTTAATGCAATAAAAGATGGTGAAGATAAAAAGCCATTAAGTCAAATTGCGTATGATATCATCTCTTTTTTGTCAAAATGGCTCGCTTACCACATATTAGATACAGATAAACGAATGGCTCTAGTAGTTATAGAGATAGAATCTGGTGCTTCATTAGAAAATGCAAAGTTGCTTGCCGGTGATACAATGGTGGTGTCAAAAAAAATTATAGTAGATACCGTCCTTAGTATGTATGATACTCTCTCTACTAGAACACTTGAGTTAATGAGAGAGAGAACTCTCCGTACACAAGCAGAAGATAGGCTACAAGTTAGCGAAGAGAAATGGAAGTTAATTGTTGATGGAGGATTAAATAATGTCTGGGATTTAGATATACAGAACAATAATTTGAATACATCTGATGATGATATCTCACTATTTGACATAGTCGGCAGTAATATTAACAGCAGCAAGCAAACATCTAAGATACATCCAGCAGATATAAAACAGATGAGATCTGATTTACAAGAGCATATTGACGGCAAGACAGAGTTTTATAGCAATAAGCATCGAGTCTTTAAAGAAAACAACAGTTGGTCTTGGGTATTGAGTCGTGGAAAGATAGTCAGCAGAGATAAAGATGGAAATGCATTGCGTATAGTTGGAACTAACTCAGATATCACGGAACGTGAACTGGCTACACTTATATATAAAAATAGTTCACAGGCTATTTTTATTAGTGATGCTAATAATGATATTATTCATATAAACCCTGCATTTACAAAAATAACAGGCTACTCTAATGAAGATGTAATCGGTAAAAACCCTAAAGTTCTTGCGTCTGGAAATCATAATAAAGACTTTTACAAAGAGATGTGGATAGCTATTAGTAGCAACGGTCACTGGGGTGGTGAAATATATAATAAAAGAAAAAACGGTGAGATATACCCCGGACACTTAGAGATTAATGTTGTAACTGATTCTAAGGGTGCAGTTGATCACTATTTTGCAATAACTAATGATAGTACAGAGGAGTATCAGTATAAAGATGAACTTCAAAAGCAACAGAGTTATCTACTTCAGAAATCTCGTATGATTCAGATGGGAGAGATGATAAGCATGATAGCCCATCAATGGAGGCAGCCACTTGGAAGCATCTCCGCAACCTCTATAGACCTTGAGATAAAATTAAAACTTGACTTCTTTAAGCTAGAGAAGGAGAATGAACGTATTAAGTGTAAAGATTATTTCACTGATAGTTTAAGATATATAAATAGTATGGTGCAAAATTTATCTATGACGATTGATGATTTTAGAGATTTTTATAAGCCTAATAAAGATACTGTAAGTGAATTGATAGAAAAACCTATTGAAAAAGCTCTTGGAATAATTAAAAATTCATTGGAATTAAAAAACATAAAGCTTATCAAGGATTATAATAGCGATAGGAGCGTCACTATATATCAAAATGAGATGATGCAGGTTGTTTTGAATATTTTGAAAAATACACAAGATAATTTTGAAGAGAAAAAGACTATTGAGCCAAAAATAACTATTTCAACTAAAGAAAAGAACAACAGTACCATCCTGGAAATTTGTGATAATGGCGGAGGAATCAGTGATAGTATTATCTCAAAAATATTTGATCCCTACTTTTCAACAAAAAATGAAAAAAATGGAACCGGCTTGGGTCTTTATATGTCAAAAATTATTGTAGAGACACATCATAAAGCTAAAATTTCAGCCAAAAATAGAGATGACGGTGTATGTTTTAAAATTGAGTTTTTTGAATAACTTAGATGAGTATATATTTATAAAAAGTGGTGGCCAATCTCGGAATCGAACCAAGGACACAGTGATTTTCAGTCACTTGCTCTACCGACTGAGCTAATTGGCCGTTATGAAAAGTTTTAAAAGAGTGGTGGCCAATCTCGGAATCGAACCAAGGACACAGTGATTTTCAGTCACTTGCTCTACCGACTGAGCTAATTGGCCATCTTTTAAAGAGCGCAATTATAGCTTTTAAGGACTGAAGTTTAGCTTATGTTTAGTACATCTGTTTTAAATTCATCGCCCCTTTGTAAGTAGGAGCTAAACTCGTCAAGGCTTGAGGCTGCCGGAGAGAGTAGGGCTACTTCATTCTCTTTTAAATTTTTGTCTATTTTACTTACTGCATCCCTTAGGTTTTCACATAATTCAAAAGGTATCTTGTACTCTCTTGCCAGGCTTGAGAGTTTTTCTTTATTTGAGCCAATATTATATATTTTAACACTACAGCTCTTTAGGTACTCAAAGAGTTCATTTAAATCAACACCCTTGTCATCACCGCCTAAAATCAAGTGAATATGTGAATCTCCATAGCGATTTAATGCGGCAATGGCTGCATCAATGTTTGTTGCTTTGGTGTCATTTACCCAGAGGCGATTTTTACTATCTCTTAGCTCCTCCTGTCTATGCGGGTCAAGAATAAAAGAGTTTATTTTTTCATAATCAACTCTATCAAAAAGTATCTTGTCAACTGCCATTGCTAGGATAGCGTCTACTAAAAAGGCACCTTTAAAGTTCACCTTTTTGGTATCTATGTCAAAGTGTGAAGCTAAATCAGTTTCATTATCATAGCCTATGACATGTGCGGAACTCTTGATATCTTTATATCTATTTGGGACTATTGCAACTTCACCTTCACGCATTTTGCTAATAGGCTTTAGTTTAGCTTGCTCGTACTCATTCATGCTTTTATGCCAGCTAAGATGGTCGGGGTTTATGGGAAGCAAAACATATATATTTGGAACAGCCAAGTTTGTATAGTGCATGGTAAAAGAGCTTGTCTCTAAAATCCACATGTCAGCATCTGGATTTAATTCTGCCAAAGGAGTTCCTATATTTCCGCCGGCTTGAGACCCCTTATCCTCTAGAAGATGCTGCATCATCTGTGTTGTAGTGGTTTTTCCGTTAGTTCCGCTTATCCATATGCTCATTGGTGAGTTTTTAACAAAACAGTCATATTCGCTTATAAGATTTTTGGCTTGAAGAATAAGAGGGTTTGATGGCGGTATAGCCGGTGATGGAATCTCTAAATCAGAGTATTCTGGGTTGAATTCTGATGATGGTTGTACCCTGAAGCCCTTCTCATCTTTGAAAGGTTTTACTGCCTTGTCATCATAAAATAGAGCATTTGGATATATCTTTGTAAGAGCTTTTGTAGTTTTGCCATATCCAAAAAGAGATACTCTTTGCATTAGCGAATCTTTAGTGAGATTAGTGCGATAATATTTGAAATAATGGCAATAATCCAAAATCTAACAATAATTTTATTCTCTGCCCACTTTTTCATCTCAAAGTGGTGGTGAATAGGAGCCATTAAAAAGACTCGTTTCTTTCTAAATTTATAACTCCCTACCTGGAGTATTACAGATAGTGTCTCTATAACAAAGATAGAACCAATTAAAAGAAGAAGAATTTCGCTTTTAGAGATTATGGCGAGATAGCCTAAAAAAGCTCCAACCGTTAAGGAACCGCTATCACCCATAAATACTTCAGCCGGATGACAGTTATACCATAAGAAGCCGGTTAGAGCTCCTATTAGAGCACTTGATACTATTGCCACTTCACCAATATTAATGTTGGGCATTAAGAGATAAGCGCTTATAGTAGCATGTCCAGTTATATAGATGATTATACTAAAAGAGGTAAGAGCTACAATTGAGGGAACGGTCGCTAAGCCATCAAGTCCATCAGTGAGGTTGACTGCATTTGATGTTGCTATTATTACGGTTACCCAAAAAAATATGGCGTAAACTCCCATATCTAAAATTGGATTTTTCATAAATGGAAGATAAAGTTCAGTACTAAAACCAGTAAGCTGATATAAAAAGGTCGTAATAATGAGAGCAGAAATAATTTGCAGAAGTAGTTTTGTTCTTGCTTTTAGACCAGCAAGATTTGCATTCTTCTTAATCTTTGCATAATCATCCTGAAAGCCGATAATTGTAAATAAACCTAGTGTCAGGATAGAGCCAAGAGCATATATATTTGAAAACTTTATGCTTATAAGAGAGGCTAGAATAGTTGAAAAAATAAAAACGATTCCACCCATTGTAGGGGTTTTAGCCTTATCTTTATGTCTATCCGGTGCCCACTCGTTTATAGGTTGAACACTAGATGTTTTTTGTGCCCATTTAATAAAGCGAGGCATTAAAAACAGTGTGAAAAACAGAGCAAGAAAGAATGAGATTCCAGCTCTTATGGTAATATATCCAAGTAGGTTTATATCTAATATTTCTGATAGCCAATATAGCAAAGTCATATATCCTTATAAAATAAAAATGACATTATAGTATAATTGCATAAAATATTTGTTACTAAGGAGATATATTGACAAAAAAAGCTGTTTTAATCATAACAGACGGTATTGGATATTGTTCAAAGATTGAGCACAATGCGTTCTATAATGCAACAAAACCCACTTATGATAAACTCTTTAAAGAGACTCCTCACTCCTTTATAGATACTTATGGTTTGAGTGTTGGGCTTCCAGAGGGACAAATGGGCAATTCTGAAGTCGGTCATATGAGTATAGGAAGCGGAAGAGTTTTATATCAAGACTTAGTGAAAATATCTTTAGCCCTCTCCGAGAATACTTTAGAACATAATGAAACTCTGCAGAACTTACTAGGAGCTTCAGATAGACTGCACCTTATTGGACTTATGAGTGACGGAGGCGTTCATTCGCATATCAATCACTTTATGGGTATTGCCGATATAGCTGCTAAGAGTGGTAAGGAAGTTTTCTTGCATCTTATTACTGATGGCAGGGATGTCTCTCCAACATCTGCACAACTCTATCTAGAGCAAGTTCAATCACACCTTAGTGAAAATGTTAAGATAGCAACAATAAGCGGACGTTTTTATACAATGGATAGAGATAATCGTTGGGAGAGAGTTCAAAGAGCTTACGAGGCTATAGCAAATGCAACACCAAAGAGTGATTTTGAACCGGCAGGTTATATCGGTTCATCATACGCTCTTGGTGATACAGATGAGTTTATAGCACCTACTGCTTTTGAGAATTACGATGGCATTAAAGATGGAGATAGCGTATTAACTGTCAATTTTAGAAGTGACAGGATGAGAGAGATTGTTTCAGCAATAGGGGATGAAAATTTTTCCGGATTTTCAAGACTGCATGTAAATGTTAATTTAGCAACAATTACAGAGTATGATAAAAGCTTTTCATATCCGGTACTCTTTAGAAAGGATGCTCCGAAAAATACCTTAGCTGAGCTTATATCTGCAAAAGGTTTAAGACAACTTCATACATCCGAGACTGAAAAATATGCGCATGTTACCTTCTTTTTAAATGGCGGTATAGATGAACCTTACGAGAATGAGACAAGAGTTCTTATACCCTCTCCCGATGTGAAGACCTATGATGAAAAGCCACAGATGAGTGCTAAAGAAGTTGCAAGCGTGGTCTTAAAGGCAATGGACGAGGAGTACGACTTTGTAGTAGTAAACTTTGCAAATGGTGATATGGTTGGACACACCGGTGATTTTGAAGCTGCTAAAATAGCTGTTAATACTGTGGATACAGAGCTTGGCAGAATTTTGAAAAAAGCTAAAGAGAGTGATTATGCGGTAGTTATCACATCTGACCATGGAAACTGTGAAGAGATGAGAGATGAGAGTGGCAATATATTAACAAATCATACAGTTGGCAAGGTGTGGTGTTTTGTTGAGGCAGATGGCATAACCAAGGTTGAAAACGGCGGTTTGAACAATATTGCACCGACAGTTTTGAAACTTATGAATATAGAGATTCCAAAAGAGATGGATCACAGTTTAATATAAACTTTTATACCTTTAAAGCTTTAAGCATAGAGTTGCAGAGTCGTTCATTCATTTAGGTTGTAAAATTAAATAAAATTAAGGAGATTATAGTATGAAATTTAGCGGAAAAAACGTTTTAATAACAGGGTCAAGCCGTGGAATCGGTGCTGAGATAGCAAAAACTCTAGCGGGTTTTGGTCTTAAAGTATGGATAAACTATAGAAGCGGAGCTAAGGAGGCAGATGCTGTAAAAGATGCAATAGAGGCTGAGGGTGGAAGTGCAGCAGTTATCGGTTTTGATGTTAGTGATGAAGCTGCATTTACAGATGCAATTAAAACTATAATAGATAGTGACGGTGAGTTGTCATACCTTGTTAATAATGCAGGTATTACAAATGATAAACTGGCTCTTCGTATGAAAACAGATGATTTTATGAGTGTGATAAATGCAAATTTGACTTCATGTTTTATCGGTTGCCGTGAAGCTATGAAAGTAATGAGAAAGAAGAAGTTTGGTTCAGTTGTTAATATTGCTTCAATTGTTGGTGAAACAGGGAATGCAGGGCAGACAAACTATTCGGCTTCAAAGGGTGGAGTAATTGCCATGACTAAAAGTTTTGCGGCAGAATCAGCTACGAGTGGCATACGTTACAATACGGTAACGCCAGGGTTTATTGCAACAGAGATGACAGATGTTTTAAGTGATGAGGTAAAAACAGGCTTTACATCAAAAATTCCAATGGCTCGTTTTGGAAATCCTAGCGAAGTTGCCGAGGCTACGGCTTTTTTACTTTCAGACCACTCAAGTTACATAACAGGTGAGACTCTCAAAGTAAATGGTGGAATGAATATGGCATAGATATTTTCTCCTGTTTGTCAAAGCATTTTTAAATTGCTTAAGTTAGTTATGCTATAATTTCGTGATTTTACATATAAAACATAGGAGCTAGAATGGCACTTTTAGACGATATTAAAGAAGTAGTGGTTGAACAGTTAAGCGTTAATGCAGATGAAGTAAAAGAGGACGCTAAGTTTGTTGAAGATTTAGGTGCAGATAGCCTTGATGTAGTTGAATTGGTAATGGCTCTTGAAGAGAAGTTTGATATTGAAATTCCTGATGATGAAGCAGAAAAAATTCAAACTGTTAAAGATGTAGTTAATTATATAGAGAGTAAATAGTTATAAAATCTACTGAGTAATTCTCAGTAGAAAATATTTTTTAGTAATCAAAACATTCTGGTTCTTAAAAAGTATTTTATATTTTCACGGAGAGTTTGAATGAGAAGAGTTGTAGTTACCGGTTTAGGCATGATAAATGCAGTTGGAAATGATAAAGAGAGTTCTTTTAAAGCTATTTGTGAAGGCGAATGCGGAATAGATATGATTACTCTTTTTGATCCTGAAAACTATGCTGTGAAAATTGCAGGTGAAGTTAAAAACTTTGATCCAGAGAGTGTTATGTCACCTAAAGAGGTTAAAAAAGCCGATAGATTTATTCATCTTGGCTTAAAAGCAGCTCAAGAGGCCATTGCTGATGCTAACCTGCCGCAAGATACAGACATGGAGAGATTTGGTATCAGTGCCGGTTCTGGAATTGGCGGACTTCCATCTATTGAAAAAAACTCTATAATAATAGAAACCAGAGGACCTCGCAGAATTTCTCCATTTTTTATTCCAGGTGCTCTTGTAAATATGCTTGGAGGTTTTGTCTCGATTGAACATGGAACAAAGGGTCCAAACCTCTCAAGTGTTACAGCTTGTGCAGCAGGTACTCACGCAATCAGTGAAGCGGTTAAAACAATTATGTGTAACGGTGCGGATAAGATGTTGGTTGTTTCAGCGGAGTGTGCCGTAACAGGTGCCGGTGTTGGTGGTTTCGCAGCTATGAAAGCACTCTCCACAAATAATGAAAATCCAAAGGGTGCTTCTCGTCCTTTTGATGCAAATCGTGACGGCTTTGTAATGGGAGAGGGTGGGGCAGCCCTTGTTTTAGAAGTCTATGAAGATGCCGTAGCACGCGGTGCAAATATTTATGGTGAGATTGTCGGTTTTGGAGAGAGTGGTGATGCAAATCATATCACAACACCTAGTCTTGACGGTCCGGCTCGTGCAATGAAAGCTGCATATAAGATGGCAGGTGAGCCTAAGCTTGATTATGTGAATGCACATGGAACAAGCACTCCTATTAATGATAAAAATGAGACAGCAGCAGTAAAAGATCTGCTTGGCGGTAAAGAGAACTGCCCTCCTATGAGTTCTATTAAGGGACAAATTGGACACTGTCTCGGTGCAGCTGGCGGTATAGAGGCAGTTACATGTCTTATGGCTATGCGTGACGGGATTATCCCTCCAACAATTAACCATGAAACACCAGATGAAAATTGTGATTTAGATATTGTTCCAAACAGTGCAAGAGAAGCAGAACTAAATACTGTAATGAGTAACTCCTTTGGTTTTGGCGGAACAAACGGCGTTTTAATCTTTAAGAAAATCTAAGTATAAGGATTCAAATTGGCAACATATTTAGACTTTGAGTACAAGATTAAATTTATTCAAGAGGATATCATATCTGCACAGGTGCGTCATGACAAAGGTGCAATGGAGACTCTTCAGAAAAATCTGGATAAAGCAGTTTCAAAAATATTTAATAATCTGACTCCTTTTCAACAACTTCAACTTGCTCGTCATATTGATAGACCATATGCCCTTGATTATATCAATCTAATTATGAGAGATAAGTATGAGATTCATGGAGACAGACATTTCCGTGATGATGCTGCAATTCTATGTTATTTAGGTTATATCGGCAATGAAAAAGTAATGGTTATCGGTGAGCAAAAAGGTCGTGGAACAAAAAACAAAATAAAGAGAAATTTTGGTATGCCGCATCCGGAAGGTTATCGAAAAGCTCTTCGTGCTGCAAAAATGGCTGAAAAGTTTAATATTCCGGTTTTAATGCTTATTGACACACCGGGTGCATACCCAGGTATTGGAGCTGAAGAGAGAAACCAAAGTGAAGCTATTGCAAGAAATCTACTTGAGTTAGCCGAACTTAATACTCAAACTGTTTCTGTAGTTATCGGAGAGGGTGGAAGTGGTGGCGCTCTGGCTATTGGTGTTGCTGATAAATTTGCAATGATGAGATATTCCGTATTTAGTGTTATTTCACCGGAGGGATGTTCTGCAATTTTATGGAATGACCCTGCAAAAGCAGAAGCTGCTACAGATGCCATGAAGATTACAAGTGGAGACTTAAAAGAGTTAGGTCTGATTGATGATATCATTGATGAGCCTTTAATTGGTGCTCATAGAGATAGGGTTGGTGCTGCTTCTGCTATTGCTGATTATTTTTTGAGTGAACTTACTAAGCTTCGAGAGATGTCAAATGAAGATAGAATGGATATCAGGTATAAGAAACTGACCGGTGTTGGAGCCTTCGCAGAGTAGAATATCAAAATAGTAATGCATTTTCTGCGTTACTTACTTCGTCACATACCAGAGTATACTTCCTCAGTATACGCATTAAAACTACATCACTCTTTTAATTTTCAGAGGTCTCTATCATAAGTGGATCAAATTTTGGTCTTTTCAACCTTTTCGCCTCTTTTGAAAACCTTATAACATCCTCAACGGTTTTTACACCTTTGTCTAAGTTATTAAGAGATAGTTTAAACAGTTCATATGTAGTCATTACATCACTCATAGCGCGATGATGAGTGGCATCAGGGTGCAGATTAAGCGATTTATTTAGATATGAAAGTGCATATCTGTATGATTCAACTGTTCTCTCGGCCAAAAAAAGTGAACATAAACTCCTATTTAGCAATGGGGCTAGACCAACTTTTTGCATGCTTAAAGAGATAAACTTATAATCAAACTTCACATCATGAGCTACAAAAACTGCATCACCTAAAAAACTTTTAAAATCGTACATTACTTTTTTTAGCTCTGGTGCATCCTTTGTATCTTCGGTGCTGATACCTGTTATCTCGGTGATATGTCTGTTTATCTCTTTGCAGCGTACAAGTGACTCGTAACTATCTATTATTTTTCCGTTTTGTACCTTAACAGCACCAAGTTCAATGATTTGGTGTTTATCAATTTTTGAGCCATTAGTCTCAATATCTACAATACAAAACACCGCTTCTTCTATAGGAATAAATTTTGTGGAAAAATAGAAGCAGCCCTGATGTTTTATTATATCTAAACCTTGCGAGTGCCAAAGTTCAAGTAAAAACTCCAAATCATCGTCAAGCTGATCTTTAAGTGTCTTTAAGGACAAACCTTTCGATGATAGTTTGTGGATACTTTTAGCATCTAAAGAGAAGTCATTACTTAGCATAGTTTATGATTTTGCATTTTTTATAAACTCTTTAACTTTTTGCTCACTCTTTATGCCATGAGATATTTCAACACCACTGCTGACATCAACTCCATAAAAGCCATACTCTTTTAGTGAATTTACATTTTGAGGGTCTAATCCACCTGCCAAGACTATTTTAGAGCAGTCAATATCTTTAAACCACTCTATATTCAATCTTTTTCCGGCTCCGCCATAGGCTTCACAATATGCATCTATAAGCCTGTACTCATTACTATATTGTAAAATATCTTTGGCATCTTTAGCACGAATTACTTTTATAAAAGGTACAAGTAGCTGCTTATAAAGTTCAGCCGGAGCCTCAAAATGAAGTTGGGCTAGTGTACATCCTGACTCTTGGGTAGATGAGTTTATTACTTGTGCGTCCACATTTACAAATAGTCCGACTTTCTCTACAAAGGGAGGGAGTTTCTCTATTATCTTTTTGGCTTCAGCTGGTGAGATATATCTAGGTGATTTTTTATAAAATACAAAGCCCAGTGCATCAGCACCTGCTTCTATTGCCATCATTGCGTCTTGGTAAGATGTTATTCCGCAAATCTTACATCTCATGATTGCGTCTTCTTTTCTAGCAACGAAGTCACTAGAAAATTCCTTTCACTGAAGCTACAGCTGTCGCTGAGACTCTTTTTATGTTGCATTTTAAACTTTAAGTGAAGCAATGGCTTCTTCTTTAGAAGGATGGTTAAAGACATAGCTTCCTGCAACAACAATATCAACACCGGCATCTTTTAACAGGTGGATGTTTTTATCACTAACACCGCCGTCAACCTCTATAAGACAATTTGGATTAATCTTGTCTCTTAATAGGCTTAGTTTTTTTGCTTTTGGTATAACACTCTCAATAAAACTCTGTCCGCCAAACCCAGGGTTTACACTCATAAGCAGAACCATATCTAAATCTTCAAGCAGATACTCTACAGATTCCGGCGGTGTATGAGGATTTAAAACAATAGCCGGCTTAATCCCTAGTGAACGTATCTTTTGAATAAGTCTATGAGGATGTTTCTCCTCCTCTATATGAAAAGATATATATTCAGGTTTTAGTGGTGCAAAAAGCTCAACAAAAAAAGTGTTATTCTCAACCATAAGGTGTATATCAAGTGGTTTGCTTGCACATTTGGCAATCGAAGAAACTACTACAGGTCCAATTGTTAGGTTAGGAACGAAATGTCCATCCATAACATCTACATGTACTAGGTCACAGCCAGCCGCACATATAGCTTCTACATCTCTTTGCAGGTTGCCAAAATCAGCGGATAGAACACTGGGAGCTACTTTGATCATTCTAAACCTTTATTTTTTGGGATTATAGCTAAAATTTTATTTAGCACGGCTTACTATGTGTGGAGCTTGCTCCCTGATCGCATTTAATGGTGACTCTTTATCTTGTTAAGAAAAACAGAAATTTATCATCATTAAACGATAGATCAACCTGAACACCTTTTCTATTCTCAACAACCTCAAGCAGACTGTTTACATCTTGATATGTTCTTGGAAGCGTGATATCAACGTTTATGAGTTTATCTGAGAGGAGAGTTTTTATTTTACCGCCCACGATGTTTACGAGTTCAGCTAAGGTGTCTAAAATAAGTTCTGTGTCATCCGTATTTTCACCAATTAAAAGCTCACACGCCTTTTTAGCAATACCGGATGGAAAGACCAAAATAACCATTCCGTCAATATCACCATAGTAACCGATTGAACTTGCTATTTTCCCCTCTTTATTATCAATGACTAGCTTGTGTACCTCTGCGGCTTCCTTGATGGCTTTTGAGTTAGTCATCATCTCTATTGTTACAACTGTAGCATCTATAAAATTTGGCAGTTCTACCACTGTCTCTTTGTTTAAAGCTCTTTTGCGCTTTATATTTGAGGCACTGCTAGCACCAAGCTCTTTTAGCAGCTCTTTATTTTGTAGAATATCATCCATCTGCTTGTAAAAAAGTATTCCAGCGTCCTCAAGGGTCTCTTTAAATGATTCTGGAGTTTTATTAAACTTCATTCCTACAAAGCATATGTTCGCATTATATTCAGCGGCAGAACTTGCCAATTTTGAAAAAAAGTTAAGAGCATGGACATTCATACTTATTACCTTATAAGCATCAAAAATAAAAAGCCTAAATCCAACATTGAGTGAGTTGTTATGATACTCTATATTGAATTGATCACTTATCTCAACATCTAAAAAAGAGGATATTGTATAAATGATAGCATTCCCGGTTACTCTAGTCGCAACTTTTTGTCCCATTTGACCCAGGAATGTGGATTCTACAATATAATCAAAGGCATCCTTATTCTCTTTTTTTTCATTAAACTCTTGCTCTGATTGTGCTATTACAGGGTTATGCCCATTATCATGCAGCTCTATTGCTATAGCTGAGCGTTGAGATCTGTCATGGCTGAATATTAAGACATTTTTATTTTGGTTTTTAAAACTTGATGAAAAAAGATAAGCTATGTCAAGACTTTTAAATAGTGAAAAATTTACATCATCCTGATAAAACCTCTTGATTGCCATATATTTTTTATTGTCATAGTCACAAAATCCCACTGTGGCATGGTTGTTTTTGCGAATATTAAAAAAAAGTTTTATAAAGGTGTCTAAGCCGTTACGATTAAAAAAAACAACTTTTTTTAATGAGACTAGAATCATGTCTGCTTTTAATTTTTTTGCAGCTTCAATATCTTCTATACCCAAAAATGAATTTGTATTATTTCCATCTAAAAAACCCTGAGGAGAGAAAACAGCAATACCATTCTTAACTACAGCTTTCATTCAATATCCATAACTGATGCAAACTCATCATATATATCACCAATGTAGTCAATTTGAAAGTCAATAAAATTATTGAGTCCCGCCTCTACAAACATAGGTTGTGAGAGTTCATAAAAAAGAAGAAGGTGCATCCATTTTCCAAGTTTGTTGACATCTTCCATGGGTGAAGGTTTCACTCCCGAAGCAGCCTGTACTATCTGCCCAACTATCTTATCCATCTCCCATTTGTCGGCAATCTGTTCACAAATATCGAAAAGTCCAACTCCGCAAAGACGATTTAGTATAGTATTGTAATCGAGATCTTTTGTTGTTCTTAAAAGATTTACATCAGCTATTTTTTCACAAAAAAGTGCTTCCGTTATTATGATACTAGAAGGCAGTAGGCTTATCGCTCCATATATATTCTTATCATCAATTTTAAGATGTTTCAATATTATTTCCCATTTTTTTGAGAGTTGTGCCTGAAATTCATAAAAGAGTTTAGAGTTTAGCTTAAAAAGAAGCCATTTTTTAGGGCTTAAGAGAGTAATCATATAGTTATAGAGAGTTTGTTGGGATAGTGAAACACCAAGGATTCCAAAAATTTGAGAGATATCACTAACCTCATTTTTAAATCCATATATTGGCTTGTTTACTATGTTTTTTAGGTATGATTTAAGTGCTAAATCACCCTCTGCTACTTTTGCAGCCTTTGTGAGTTCTCCGATATTTAGAAGAGCAAGAGTCTCCCTCAGAACTTCAGGAGAAGGAGGTATCTTTTCAATAAAGTCATCAATTTTATCTTTAGTTATCATTTCTCTACTGCATTTCGTTTATTTTTGTATATTCTATCTACATAAGCATAAAAGAAATATAAAGATATATAAAGAAAATTGTTTTTAGTTAACCTTAAGCAGAAGTTTTGTTTGAGCTTGATATAATTCGCAACTTTAAAACCTAATATAAGGAAGCTAATCATGGCAAGAAGATGTGCTATAAGTGGCAAAGGCCCAATGAGCGGAAACAATGTTTCTCATGCTAAAAATAGAACTAAACGTCGTTTTTTGTTAAATCTTAGAACTGTACGCATTACATTAGATGATGGTACAACTAAAAAGATTAAAATATCTGCAAGAGAGTTACGTACACTTAAGAAAAACTCTTAAGCGTACTAGGAAAAAGTATTGAATCTTTTAAATAGGATTCGAAATTTTATACACTGGGAGTCATCTCCCAAACCTGATGTAAAACTTCTACCCGAAATTTACACTCACCTCAAGGCGTTTCGCCTGCCACTTATCTTAACCGTAATTACTATGATGATAGGCTCTATAGGCTTTGTTGTTATAGACGATTTTGCTTTAATGGATGCCATTTATCAGACCGGTATCACTTTTACAACTGTTGGATTTGGGGAGATAGCACCTGTTTCAGATGCCGGTAGAATTTTTACTATTACTCTTATTATATCTGGATTTGCAGTATTTACCAGTGCAATCGGTATTTTAGTTTCAGAGTTAAACAGAGGAAATATAGTTGCCATTTTAAAGGAGAGAAGAATGTTATACAATATAGCAAGGCTTAAGAAGCACTTTGTTGTTTGTTACCATAATGATTATACTCTTGAAGTTACGAAACAGTTGAAGAAAAACCATATACCTTTTGTAGTTATTGACCCTAGAGAAGAGATACATGCATGGGCAGAAGAGCATAACTATCCGACATATTTAAAAGCAGAACCACATGCAGAACTTACTATGTTAAAAGCTCATCTTGCGTCTGCTAAAGGTCTTATAACACTCTCAGATTCTATGTCAGATAATATAGCCATAATTGCATCTGTAAGACTTTTTGAAAAAGAGCATTTTTTACCAAGACCGTACTATGTAATTTCATCGGCAGAGAGCATAAGTGATGTTGAAAAGCTAAAAAAACTCGGAGCAGATACAGTTGTGTCACCTACTAAATTAACGGCTCAGAGGGTTAGTGCTATGGCAGCACGCCCTGATATGGAAAATCTACTTGAAGAGTTTTTATATCAAAGTGACAACCCTCTTGATATGGAAGAGATAGTAGTTCCGAAGTATAGTTGGGCAGTTCTTAAAAAATTAAAAGAGACACATATTCGTCAAATAACAAATACTTCAGTTATTGGCATAACAAAAAAAGATGGCAAGTTCCTCTCTATGCCAAAAGGTGATGTTCTTATTACAAGTGAGTGTATACTTTTAATTATAGGGACGCAAAAAGATATTAACATAACAAAAGATTTACTTCGCCAAAGAGATAAGCCTAAGGAGTTGAAATTTGTATAATATAATTTTTTCAGATGGTGGAGTTTGCGCTAGTGATGGGTTTTTCTCAGATGGCATAAGTTCAGGACTCAAACCAGACGGCGCAAAGGACATAGCATTTATATATAGTGAAGATGAGTGTGAGGCAGCATCAGTTTTTACTACAAATAAAATGACAGCTGCGCCAATCAGACACTTTCGTTCAATGGGTGATTTTAGGACAAATTTTGTATTAATTAATTCTAAAAATGCAAATGCTATGACAGGAAAAGCAGGTCTTGATGATATTAATGATATCTTAGCTACCTGTCCAAGCAAGGTAAAAAATCCAATTATGAGCTCTACAGGTGTTATTGGTGTGAGATTACCAAAAGAGAAGATTATAGAGGGTGTTAAACTATTTGATTTATCTAAAAGAGAGTCAGCTAGTGCGGCTCAGGCTATAATGACTACTGATACATTTTCTAAAGAGTGTGCATTTAAAGTTGAACTGGATGACGGAAGTAGTTTTAGCATCGGTGCAATTGCAAAAGGTGCAGGTATGATAAACCCTGCAATGGCTACAATGCTCTGTTTTATTACAACTGATGCAGATGTTCCAAAGAGAGAGATGCAGGAGATTTTAAACCAAGTCACAAAAACAACTTTTAATGCAATAAGCGTTGATGGCGATACTTCGACTAATGATACAGTCTTACTCTTAGCAAATGCTAGAAGCGGCTCTTATGAAAAAGAGGCTTTTAGAGCGGCTCTTTTTAAAGTAATGCACTTTTTAGCTCTTGAGATGGTTAGAGACGGTGAGGGCGCAACAAAGCTTGTAACCTACAGTGTAACAGGGGCAAAAGATGAGTTAGAAGCTGAAATAGCTGCTAAGGCACTTTCAGACTCTCTTCTTGTAAAAACGGCACTTTTTGGTGAAGATCCAAACTGGGGAAGAGTTGCTTCAACCATAGGAGCGAGTGGAGTAGAATCTAATGAAGAGAGCCTGAAAATATCATTTGACAATCTCTGTGTTTATGACAGAGGAGAGCTCTATTTTGACGCTGAGATGGAGAAAAAATGTGCAGTTGTAATGCAGCACAAAAAATTTACTATCTCTTGTGATTTGGGTATAGGCGAAGGAAGTTTTAAAGCATATGGATGTGATTTAGGTCATGAGTATGTTAAGATTAATGCTGACTATAGGACATAATATCCTAGCTTAGTTTTGGCAGATGCCACTCTTTTTTATAGGCTATAAGTCTTAATGATATGCTAAAGAGTGCTATTGAGATTATAGAGATCTCATTGATAGTATCAAGTAGTTTTGATACCCCCAGAAGAATGGCGACTATGACTGCTATAGAACCGTAAAAGTCACTTATTAGAACTGTCGGAACCTTATTTATCATAATATCCCTAGTAACTCCGCCACCAACTGCTGTTATAAAACTTAGTATTATTATGCCAAAAAAGTTATACTCTGCATTAATTGCTAAAAGGGCACCGGTAATACTAAAAGCAACTAAACCTATAGTATCACTGACAACAAATATCCATTTTCTTTCAATTGAAGCCTTCTTATATAGTTTAAAGAGGTAGGCTGTTAATATGGTTGCGATTAGTGTAAGTGCAGGGTAGATTGATGTGAAGGCAAAGGGTGCAGAGCTTAAAATTGCATCTCTAATTATTCCGCCACCAAGAGCTGTAAGAGCGGATGCTATCAAAATACCTAAGATATCAAGGTCATTTTTAATAGCTATTAAAAAACCGCTTATACTAAAGGCTATTATGCCAATAATATCTGCAAATATGAAATACTCCGGCATTATTCGTACTGGGACTTAAACTCAACATATCTTGAAGCTGAAGCATATAGCTCTTTTACTTCTGTCTCATTCAACTCCCTAACAACTTTAGCAGGGCTTCCCATGATAAGAGAGCGTGGAGGGAATATCTTATTTTTAGTCACAAGTGAGCCGGCACCAACAATAGACTCTTTGCCTATTACTGCACCGTCAAGTATAGTCGCGCTCATCCCGATTAAACAGGCATCCTCTACAGTACATCCATGAAGCATTACTCTGTGACCGATAGTTACATCATTGCCAATAACAGTAGGGTTACCGTCACTCTTATCATCTTTTTTATAATGAGTTACATGTATCATACTGAGGTCTTGAACACTGACTCTATCACCAATTCTAATAAAGTGTACATCAGCTCTGATAACTGTTCCAAACCAGATAGAGCAGTCACTCCCGCATGTTACTTCTCCAACTACATCAGCGGAGGGTGCAACCCAGGTTCCGGTTCCGAGTTTTGGTTTCACTCCTTGAAAACTGTGCAGCATATCAGTTCTCTATAAAGAGACGGGAAACTAACTGTTCTACAGAGCTTGCAGTCTCTTTTTTTGTAGCTCTTGAGATTCTGTTTACATAATCTTCTAGAAGTTTGTGATTATTTACAGACCTCTCACCATCTTTTTTTATTTTGATGTAGGAGCCGTCACTTTGAAGCTCATGTGCTAAAGTATTGTCAGAACATTGAAGTTTCAATATTTGTATGATTTTTTCTCTTGATTTTTCATCTTTTATGGCAGTTAAAAGCTCTATACGTCTTACTAGGTTTCTTGGCATCCAATCAGCACTGGATATATACACCTGTGCCTCATCATTTTTGAAATAAAATGTTCTTGGGTGCTCGAGGTACTTGCCTAAAATTGAGATAACTCTAATGTTTTCGCTCACCCCTTCTATACCCGTCTTAAGACAGCAGATACCGCGAACAATAAGATCAACTTTTACACCTGCTTGGCTAGCTTTATATAAGGCTCTGATAACATCCTCATCAACAAGTGAGTTTACTTTTGCAATTATGCGTCCATCTGAGCCTTTTCTTGTCTCATTTTGAATTAAAGATAGTATTTTTGGCTTAATCTGCGATGGTGACATGTAGAGTTCATCAAGTTTACCTTTTTTACTAAAGCCGGTTAAAAAGTGAAAAAATCTGGTCATATCGTTTGTAATCTCATCTTTTGAGGTAAGATAACTCATATCTGTATATATTTTTGCCGTAGCAGGGTTGTAGTTTCCGGTTCCTAAATGAGCATACTGTTTTAATTTGCCGTTTTTTCTTCTAGTTATTAGAGTAGCCTTGGCGTGAACCTTGAAGCCTCTGATTCCATAGATTACATGTGCTCCTGCTTTTTCAAGTGCCTTTGCCCAAATAAGGTTATTCTCTTCGTCAAACCTTGCTTTTAACTCAACCATAACTGTTACCTGTTTTCCAGATTCACTCGCAGCCATGAGTGCCTGTACAATATGAGAGTTTGTTCCTGAGCGATAGAGTGTCATTTTTATGGATACTACATCAGGATCCACAGAAGCAGATTGAATAAAGCGGACAACAGGCTCAAAACTCTCATATGGATGGTATAGTAGAATATCCTGCTTCTCTAGAGTAGTAAAGATATTTTCGTTGTTATCTAAAGGAGGCAGCGTTTTTGGTTTAAACGGTGCTGATAAAAGGTGAGCAAAATTTCTGTTTGATACTATCTGCCAAAGACTAGATAGATTTAAGAATGTATGAAATTTATATATATCATCTTTGTAGACATTTGTGTGACGATTAAAAAAGTTTGTAATCTCTTCATCTCCGTCACTGCCGACTTCTAGTCTGACCATTGCACCTTTTCTGCGAAGTTTTAAACCCTCTTCAAGTATCTCCATAAAGTCATCAGCTTCCTCCTCTTCTATCTCTATATCTGCATTTCTTGTTACTCTAAAAGATGCATACTTTAGGAGTCTGTAGCCGGGAAAAAGATCTTCTATATGTTCTGCTACAAGACTCTCAACAGGGATATATATACCATTGTCAAGTTCAATAAACCTATCTACAACTCTAGGAACGCGAATGATTCCAAATCTCTCAATGGCTGCATTGTCGCTATCACTAAGTTTGACTATAAGTCCAAAACTAAGGTTGTTAAGATGTGGAAACGGATGCGTTGCATCAACTGCAATAGGAATGATGACAGGGTATATGTTCTCTTTGAAAAATCTATTGAGTTGGTTTTTCTCATTTTGATTGATATCATTATAAGATTTTACGCTTATTCCTTCAATTTCGAGTTTTTTTAAAATTCCGTTCATACAGTGTTCAACTACCTGCTGCTCTTGATGAAGATATATTCTAATCTCACGAAGTTGTTGAAGAGGAGTTAACCTGTCTGCACTTGATACGATAATCCCTGCAGCAAAAAGTTTTTTTAAGCCTGCTACTCTAATCATGTAAAACTCATCTAAATTTGTACCGTAGATAGCTAAGAATTTTAGACGCTCCAAAAGAGGAAGAGATTCATCCTGTGCCTGTTTTAAAACTCTGGTGTTAAATTGCAACCAAGATATTTCACGATTGTTATATAAATCGGGATTTTTTAGATTTAACATTTATTAGCCTATTTAGTTATATATTTTTGCCATTATAGCCAAAAGCTTATTAGAGCATCATTACTTAATAATGCCTGTGCCCCTATAGTTGGCTGAATGATAGATAGTTACTCCATTTTTACGGGCATAATATCTCATAAGAAGTTTTTGCAGAGTCGGTTCAATAGATGGACTGAACCAGGCATTATTACTCGTGGCTATAACAAAACTTACATTACCCTCATATATCTCCTGACAGGTGGCCTCATAACATATAGCATTTCGAAACTCTACACCTTTTATAAGAAAATCAGTCGGTTTAGTCGCGGTTTTAAAGTCAGAGCTTCCCTTAAAAAAAATCTCATTTATAAACTTTTTTGCAAATTTGGGAAGAGGAATATACTCTCCAAAAGGCACAAGAACAAGTTTCTTTGCTATTTTAAAACTGCCATCTGCAAATAGATAGGTCACATTATAGTGCTGATTATTTTCATTTAGCAGTGAGCCTGCAACAATAGTGATATCATAGGAGAGTAGCAGGAGCTGCCTCATAAGCGTCGGAGCTCTGTTCATATATAGCGGGAAGACTGATTCAGGCAAAACTACCACATCATAACCATCTTTGATTGCACTTCGTATCTCTGAGTATGCTAGCTGTACTGTTGGGTTGAGACTCTCTCTTTTCCATTTTGCATCTTGTGTTATATCAGTAGCAACAAGCTTTATTTTAAGAGGAGCATCCTTTTGTATTGGAGCTTTTATATTAAGTATCTCTCCTGCCTGATTAAGGGCTAAAAAAAGTGGTAAAATAGCTAGATATTTATATGGCTTTTTAAGATAGCTTAAAAGACAAAGAGCTGTTAAAATTGCAAAGAGTTGATATTTAAATATACCTATATAACTATCTACAAAGATAAGTTCTATTTGCAACCAGTTAAAGTCAAGTGGCTCTAAAAAACTTAGACCAAAGAGCAATATGGCTCTGACTGCGACACTCCTTGTCAGTGCCAAAACACCAAAAAAGAGCATGTATATAATTGCAAATGCAAATGTTATGAAAGGGGTCATAAAGCCAACATCATTATACTCAAAGCTATACCCTATCCAGTAAAACCATAACACTCCTATAAAGAAGCCGGCAACCAGTATGGCTCTTTTTGATATATGGAGCAAGAGTGTTAAGGAGAGAATCCCAAAAACACTGTTTATAAGTTTGATTGTGATTCCAAAATACTCTAAATATATAAAGGCACTAAATAGAAGGGCTGTAACTACTCCACTAACAAAGTCGAGTTTAAAATTGTTTTGTGATTCTAGAACTTTTTTTATTTTTTTCAGCATTTGAAATTATACACATATTCAGTCATTTATTAATATACTTTTTGTATAATCGCCACAATTAATTCAAAGGAAACCCAGACTCATGGAAATATTAAGTCAACTATTACCGTTCATATTTTTAATCGCAATTATGTACTTTGTGATTATCCGTCCACAACAAAAAGAGGCAAAAAGCAGAAAAGAGATGATTGAAGCTCTTAAAAAGGGTGATAAGATTGTGACAGCAGGTGGTGTAATAGTAGTTGTTCATAAGGTAGAAGAGCAATTTCTAAGTGTTAAAATAAATGATGATACTGTAGTGAAAATCACTAAAGAAGCTGTTTCTAGAAAGTACGAGGATGAAGCTTAATTACCGCATAGTTATTTTTGGGATTGCTATAGTTTTTGGTCTGTTTTTCTCAGCTCCGTCTTTTTTGCAGATGGAGAGTGGGAAAAAAGTTACCTTAGGACTTGACCTTCAAGGAGGTCTGCATATGCTTCTTGGTGTAAAGACTGCGGAGGCTGTAAAGTCTCGTATAAAATCAATTACTGCAAGCATTAAGCACTTCGGTGAACGTAATGACATATTAATAGACTCATTAAAGTTTGATGAGAGTTCTATATCGTTTACTCTTTTAGACGCAGATGACACAAAAGCTATTGAGGGCTATTTAGCGGAGATTAAAGGCTTAGTTGTCTCTATTGAGGGGGAGAACTTTTCTGTTACTCTTAGTAAAGAGGAAGTTGTCAGAACTGAAAAACAGGCTATAAGTCAAGCTATTGAGACAATTAGAAATAGACTCGATCAGTTTGGTTTAGCTGAGCCTATTGTTGCTCGTCAAGGCGAAGAAAAAATACTTGTCGAGTTAGCCGGTATCAAAACTCAAAAAGATGAGCAAAGAGCCAGAGAACTTATCTCTCGTGCTGCAAAGCTTGAGCTTATGGCTGTTGATGAGGATAGAGCGGCAAGAGTTAACAACATGAGTGCTGCTGATGCGGCTGAGTATGGTGATGTTATCTTAGAAGATGTTAAAAGTCCTAATATAAAATATCTCGTACGTGAAATTCCTATTTTAGATGGAACAATGTTAACAGATGCACATGTAGGTTTTGATCAAAATAACCGTCCTTTAATCAATTTCACACTTAATGCCGAGGGTGCTGAAATCTTTGGAGATTTTACAGGCAAGAGCGTCGGGAAAAGATTAGCCGTAGTTCTAGATGGAAAAGTCTACTCTGCGCCAAATATTAATGAAAGAATTGGTGGAGGAAGCGGTCAGATTTCCGGTAATTACACTGTAATGGAAGCAAAGGATTTATCTATTGCTCTTCGTTCAGGTTCACTTCTCGCACCAATTTATCTTATGGAAAAACGTTCAGTCGGACCGAGCCTCGGTGCTGACAGTATCAAGGCGAGTATGGTTGCTCTTATTGGAGGCTTTGTTTTAGTAATCATATTTATGGTTGTTTACTATAGACTTGCTGGGATTATTGCAAATATTGCCTTAGTTGCAAACCTGTTTATTATTTTAGCAGTAATGAGTCTTTTTGGTGCAACGCTGACGCTTCCAGGTATGGCAGGTATTGTTTTGACCGTTGGTATGGCAGTCGACGCCAATGTTATCATATCTGAACGTATTCGTGAGTTGATATATCAAGGTGTTTCTATTCATAAAGCCATAGAAGACGGCTACTCAAATGCAATGCGTGCAATTTTAGATGCAAATATTACAACTCTTATTGCAGCTGTAGTTCTCTACGCTTATGGAACAGGTGCGATTAAAGGTTTCGCGATTACTATCAGTATCGGTATTTTAGCTTCTATGCTAACGGCAATTCTTGGTACACACGGGATTTACCAGATTTTAGAGAATAGAATTAAGAAAAGTAAAAACAACCTTTTATGGTTTGGGATTAAGGCTTAACTATGGAATTTTTTAAATATACAAGAACCTTTAATTTTATGGGCAGGTCAAAATTTGCGATGATTATATCTGTCATCTTAGTTTTAGCTTCTTATGTACTGCTTGCCACTAAAGGTTTGAACTATGGGGTTGACTTTGCCGGCGGTACTATTGTTCAGGTTAAGTATGAAACTGATGCACCAATTGATAAGATGAGAGCAAAATTAAAGAGTGATAAAATCTTTGACGGCTCTTCAATCAGTGAGTTTGGTTCAGCTAATGAAGTTGTGATTCGTATGAAAACAACAACAGGAAACGTTACTGTTGATATAGGCGATGTCACTCGTGATGCTCTAAAGGGTACAGGTGAGTTTGAGATTCGTCGTGTTGATATAGTCGGTCCTAAAGTAGGAAATGAGTTAAAAGAGAAGGGGCTTATGTCGCTTATTTTAGCTGTATTGGGTATTTTAATCTATGTTGCGTTTAGATTTGAGTGGAGATTTGCCGTTGCTTCTATAGTAGCTCTTGTCCACGATGTATCTATTGCCCTTGGAGCTATAACCCTAGTCGGGCTAGATGTAAACTTAGATGTTTTAGCAGCTCTTTTAACAATTTTAGGTTACTCGCTAAATGATACTATAATAGTATTTGATCGTATTCGTGAGGGTGTAACCAGTGGAAGAAATAGTAAACTAGCTGGTATTATTGATGAGTCTATTACGAGAACACTGGCGAGAACAACCTTGACTTCACTTACAACTTTCTTTGTTGTATTTACGCTGTTTATGTTTGGCGGTGAGATTATTCATGCCTTTGCATTTACTCTTTTAGTTGGTATCGTAGTTGGAACATACTCATCAATCTTTGTTGCTTCACCAATTCTGCTTGCCTTTGGTTTTGATGTGAAAAACTACCATATCAAACTTGCAGAAAAAGCAAAAAGAGAAGCTGAAAAACAGAGAATGCGTGATCAGTTTGAATCAGGTGTG
>Ga0316207_10000899_pt1 | contig 41359 bp, 41 predicted proteins | sample 6weekpyrite_MG_FD_204943 | JGI IMG/M metagenome (GOLD analysis project Ga0316207, IMG submission 204943) | Microbial mat bacterial communities from mineral coupon in-situ incubated in ocean water Damariscotta River, Maine, United States -... | ecosystem: Environmental > Aquatic > Marine >... | reverse complement strand
CGCACCTAACCGCTATTTTTCAGCTGACGATGTACCCGATGTGGATGGCGATTCTGATTCAGTATTTGATGGTGTTGTTAGCGTAAAAATAAGTTTACTCGCACGTACACCCGAAGCCATGCCCGGTATTAACCGTACCGTAGCCGATTACGCTAATTTAACCTATAACATGGTGAGCCCGGCAACCCCTATTACAATTGACCCCATTCCGGTTGATGCCGCTTCCACTGATCGTCGCATGCGTAAAGTTTTTAATATGACGATTAAAATTCGTAATAAATCCTTTAACATTTCAAGCTAACTGCCATGAAAAATTTAAATATTAAAAATTATCAAAAACAATCCGGTGCCGTGCTTGTAATGGCATTACTTATGCTCTTTGTTCTAACACTAATCGGCGTAAGTTCGATTAACACCACCAGCATGGAAGAAAAAATGTCGGGTAACACACGTAACCGCCATGTTGCTTTCCAGGCTGCTGAAACCGCAGTACGTGATGCTGAGCGAGACATTACAACTAATATCAATAACCCTGCGGCACAGTTTACAGCCACTGGTGGTGCCAGTGGACGTTACTCACTAGGTGATGGCCCAACAACGACTGATGCGCTTAATAATAGCTGGTGGTCTGGTGCTGCAAAAACATCATCCGCTGCATCAACAACCTACGGCGTTAAAAGTAGTCCTATTTACACTATTGAATACCTTGGTGAAACAAAACAGGAAGAAGCCAGTGATGTTAACTTGTTTGGTGGCGAGGAAGGTCAAGGTGGCCAGGGTGGTATCCACACTTTTCGCATTACAGTACGCGGCACCGGTTTAACTGATAACTCCGTTGTTGTTATTCAATCTCATTTTGGTAAACGGATTTAATTGCACGTTATATACAGCAGGTATATTAATTATGAAACACTCAAACATTCTCTCTAAAGTTGTACTGACTAGCGCCTTTTCTCTTGCAGCGACTTCTGCTATTGCTGGCCCCGGTGCACTCATCAACAGTCCATTGTTTGTTGAAGCAACCGCTAAACCGAATATTATGGTACTAACCGATACCTCCGGTTCAATGCGACATATTGTGCCAGAAGACGCTTTAGGTGCCGATGCAGACAAATACGATTCAACCACAACATATATTGCAGCCTGTGGCGCAGCAACTGTGCCAGATGCGCGAGAAGATGCTGGCACTGATAGTATTTACATCAGGATTATCGGCGGCAGGCCTGAAATTTCTATAAATAGCCGTACTGGCTCAGGTGACCCATTAGGAACCACTGCTGGTACCGTTTGTTTTGATAGTACAAAAACCTATAACGCCTCTTTGCATGCTGATAGCGGTACTTCAGCCGCCGGTGGCGCAACTGCGATTTATGACGGTAACTATTTAAACTGGTACTTTGATTTTGATAACACCACAACTAACTGGGATGCAAGCCAGCGACTAAAACCCGGCACTGACTACCGAATGAATATTACTAAAGAAACCCTTAAAACTATTATTGATGGTCTCGATGATAGTGTTCGAATGGGGCTTGCTCGCTTATACAGTAGTACTGGCGCACAAATTTCAGAAACGGTTAAAACGCTAACCGCTGCAAATAAAACAGCGTTAAAAAGCACGATTGATACTTATTCGCAAAGTGGTGTAACACCAATGGCAGAAGCATTACACCAGGTTGGTCGATACTTTTTAGGCGACGCTGGTGCTACGGATCCCGGCAACCTTGCTTTTGGTAGTACATCTGAAACCAATGGCCGAACAACAGGAACCGGTGCAAACCAGTTAGAGCTTCATCCCGGCACAGCTTCTGCTGCAAAGTATGATCGTTCCGCCGTATTCCCTACCCTAGCTTCAAGCGGTAGCGTTGAATCACCAATTCAATACTGGTGTCAAAATAACTTTGTAATATTTATGTCGGATGGTATATCTCGTTCAGATCAAAATATTCCCGGTATTTTATCCGACTATGATGATGACTGTGCAGCCGGTGGCTGCTTAAGTGATGATCGCAAATCATCAGGAAGTTATATTTACGACTCAGGTGGTAGTGACTATCTCGATGATGTTGCCCAGGCTTTATTTGAAATTGACTTACGTCCTGACATTGATGATTATGATGGTAATGAAGTAGTTAATAATATCCGCACCTATACCATTGCCTTTGCCGATCAAGATGCACTCAATAATAAATTACTGGATGATGCTGCCAAACAAGGCGGTGGTCAGTACTTTACTTCGGCCAATGCTGCTGAGTTGGCAAAAGATTTTAGTGCTGCAACGAATAACATTTTAGCCACAACCTCTTCAGCCGCCGCGGTTACATTTAATACAAGTACATTAGGCAGTGACACAGCTGTTTACCAGGCTTTATTCACCACGGCACGCTGGAGTGGCGAACTGTTGTCTTTCCCTGTAGAACCAACAACCGGTAACATTCAGTTTGGCTGTACTCTTGATGTCGATGCTAACTGCTGGTTAGCATCGACACATCTTGATGATTTGTCTTACAACAGTGTTGCTAAAACATTTACTAATAATCGGCAAATCATTACTTATGATTCTACCAATAGAAAAGCAATTCCATTTAAAACGCCAGTTGACTTTACAGCGCCGGCAGCAAATGAAATTACAACAGCTATGATAAATGATATGTGCGCAGGTCCTGATGCACCACTTGTTTCTGGTGTTGCCTGTACTAGCGCAACAGCAGGTGCAAAAACAGACAGTCAGCAATTTGTTGACAGAATGGTAAGCTATATTCGTGGCGATCGTACCTATGAGGATATTACCACTACACCCACTTTCCGTACTCGCCAAACTGTACTGGGCGATATAATCAATGCAACCCCTGCATTTATTGGCACGCCAAAATTACCCTGGCCCAGCATTGAAGATGCTTCCAATAAATTTGGTACAACCGGTAATCGTTACTCGGATTATAAAACATTAAAAGATACCCGAACCAAAGTCATTTATGCCTCAGCCAATGATGGTATGCTGCATGCGTTTCGAACTGAAACAGATTTAGGCGTTGCAACCCCAACTAATAAAGGTGGTGATGAAATCTTTGCCTACATGCCTTCTTTCGTTTTTTCAAGTAATTCAAAAGAAGGTTATCACTACCTGGCAGACCCATCTTATACACATCGATATTATTTAGATCTGTCGCCTACCTTTACTGACTACTTTGGTGTTACAAAAGATTCTACCAATGGACCAAGTTATGCAACGGCAACCCACGACTGGCATACCATACTCATTGGTGGTTCTCGTGGAGGAGCAAAAAAAGGTATTTTTGCACTAGATGTTACCGATCCATTAACTATTACTGAATCAACTGGAGCCGATGCAGTTCTCTGGGAATTTACCAACAGTGATGATGTTAACCTGGGACACACTTATAGCAAACCCACCGTTGTTATGACTTATGCCGTTGATGGCTCTGGCTTTAATCGCTGGGCTGCGATATTTGGTAACGGTTATCAAAATGACAGTGCTGCAGTTGCTACCGGAAGTACCTGTACGGCTCAACTGTTTATCGTTTTCCTTGACGGCGGCCTTGATGGTACCTGGACATTAGGCACGGACCCTGATACTGCCGACTATATGAGAATTGACACAGAAGTTGGTACGACTGCAGCAGGCGATTGTAATGGTTTATCCACACCTGCTCTTGCTGACGTTGATGGCGACCAAATCCTCGACCGAGTTTATGCCGGTGACGTTAAAGGCAACATGTGGGCATTTGATTTAACCTGTGGTGGCGCAGGCTGTGGCGGTACAGATTTTAAAGTGGCTTATAAAAGCGGCTCAACTCCTGCACCACTATTTACAGCCATGGATGATCAAGCTACACCTGAGGCTCAACCCATTATGGCAAAACCTATTTTGGCCCGGGTACCTGAAACACCTAATGCTGCATCAAAATCACCAAACTTGATGGTTTTATTTGGTACCGGCCAGTACCACAACCCCACAGACAATATTGGTACAAATAAAATTAACACTTTCTATGGCATCTGGGATTCTGGTACAGGCAAGCTTACGGATGATCGTTCTAATACAGCCAGTGCGAACCTGGTAGAACAGGTTTTAACAACCACTACAACTGCATATGGGCAGATTAGAAACATAACATCCAACACGATTGACTGGACAAAAAAATACGGCTGGTACATTAATATGGATCCAAAAAATGCTGCCACGTTTGAAGCTGAAGAACGCTCGGTAGTGACACCTGCAGTTCGTTCCAATGTATTGTTCTTTAATACCCTGCTACCAAATGCACAGATATGTGGCTTTGGTGGTTCAGGTTGGTTAATGTCAGTTGATGTTGCGACCGGTGGTGCACCCAGCTCAACTGTATTTGATGTTAACAGTGACGGCGTGGTTGACTCTGCAGATGATATTGGTGGGCAAGTTGCCGTTGGTGAGAAATTTGATGGTATCCCTGCTGACTCCAGTTTTATTGGCGATAACCAATATACTCAGTCCAGTGATAAGTCTATCAAAAAACGTAAAATCAAACTGGAAGGTGGTTTAAAAGAAGGTCGTTTATCATGGCGTGAGTTACGGCCTGATAATTAATCACTGATTTTATTGTTTTACTGAATATTAAATACAGGTATAAAATTTTGAAAAAACATGCAGGTTTTAATTTAGTCGAACTACTGGTTGCTATGGCGATAATAGCTATTATTGCCGGCGTTGGTTGGCCGCTTTTTGTACAACAGGGGCAAACGAATAACCGTACCGAAGCGATTATTGCAACCAATGCCGTAGCACTGGCATTAACCCAGTTTGAATCTGACACAGGTTCTTTTACATGGACTACCCCACCAGGCGCAGCTGCTGATCCCAATGCCCATAACCGATATATGCCATTGGTTGCCGTAGGTGCTGCCAGTGGTACAATTGCTGATAATATTTGTATGCAGGATCGCGGCTTCCGTTGGGTTGCAGTCAATGGACGATACGAATCTTGCCGTGGCAACTACTTTATTACTGTTGATATTGGTGCTCCCGGAGCGGGTGATGGTACCGGTACCAGCTTTATTGTTACAACCACCCCCATCCCTGGAACGCCACAAGCCATCGACCCCGGTGATCCAACAAACCTCGATGTTGGTGATCACGAGTGCCAACAATTTATTCTCGATAATAATGCAACAAAAGATTACAACCCTTCTGCCTACCTTCTTGGTAAAGAGGCCAAAGGCGTTGAAATTTTACATTCAGCTAAACGTTGCTGGGGTGCTGACTAGATCATGTCTGGAGAAATATTATGAAAAAACTTTATCTACTTTTATTAATTTCAGCTTTACAGTTTTCGCTACCACATAATACATATGCGGATGCATCCTGCGAGATTGGTAAAATTTTTTATGAAAAAGGTCAGTATAAGAAAGCCTTTAAACACATGAAAAAATTAGCTCGTTATAAAAATGGCTGCGCCAAATATTTTCTTGGCTTAATGTACTTTAATGGCGAAGGCACCAAAAAGAACCTGAAGCTTGCTATAAAATATATGGAAGATTCAGCCAAAGAAGGGTATGGCGAAGCAATTGGTTTTTTTGACAGACAGGAGTAACTATTTAAGTTCTTTGGGTAATGAAAAAACAACTGTTTCTTTAACACCCTGGTTCTGAATAATATCTTTATCTGACACACCCCACTCTTTTAAGCGTTGCAAAACTCTTTCTACTAAAACCTCAGGTGCAGAAGCGCCTGCGGTTAATCCAATTTTTTCTTTGTTATCTAGCCAATTCCGGCTAATTTCAGTTTCGTTATCGATTAAGTACGCCGGAATGCTTAACCTCGCTGCAACCTCTCGTAAGCGGTTTGAGTTAGAGCTATTCGGTGAACCAACAACAAATAATACATCACAACTTTCAACTAATTCTTTTACCGCATCCTGACGATTCTGGGTGGCATAACAAATGTCATCTTTCTTGGGGCCCTGTATTTTTGGAAAACGACTTTTTAAAGCATCAATAATTTCTGCTGTATCATCCATGGATAACGTTGTTTGCGTAAAGTACGCTAATTTCTCAGTATTATTTACTTCTAAAGTTTGAACATCAGCAACAGTTTCAACCAGGTATATTCTCCCGCCTTGCTGCTCATCAAACTGTCCCATGGTTCCTTCAACCTCAGGATGCCCCTGGTGACCGATTAAAATACATTCCTGTCCTGTTTCACTAAAGCGTGATACTTCCATGTGCACTTTGGTTACCAATGGGCAGGTTGCATCAAAAATTTTAAAGCCACGTTGTTTGGCTTCCTGTCTTACCGCCTGCGATACACCATGCGCACTAAATATTAGAGTCGCGCCTTGAGGTACATCTGATAATTCTTCTATAAATACAGCACCCTTGTCTCGTAAACTGTCTACAACAAATTTATTGTGTACAACTTCATGACGAACATAGATAGGCGCACCAAAAAGCGTCAATGCCCGTTCGACAATTTCAATTGCACGATCAACTCCTGCACAAAAACCACGTGGATTAGCGAGTAAAACCTGCATGAACCTTAATCCTCTTTACCAGACTCATCGACAACTTCTGCCTGGATAAAATCACCGTTAGCTATTGCATCAAGTTGTGCCTGCGATGGTTTTATTTTTAATATCTCAACATCAAAGGTGACAGTCATACCAGCGCAAGGGTGATTAAAATCGACTGTTACATCCTTGTCCGTTAGTTGTTTAATCGTACCCGGAACCGCCTCACCTGAAGGTGTTTGAAATTCAATGATGACACCTTCTTCCAGATTGAAAGATTCATCAAAATCTGTTCGAGGCATAACATGGATATTGTCTTCGTCTGGAAAACCGAAGGCATCGACAGGATCTATTGATAAACATTGCTTGTCACCCTCTTTCAGTCCATAAAGCATCATTTCTAAACCTTCGATTAAACTGCCATCGCCCATTGTGAAGATAATAGGGACACCTTCATCAGTACAATCTGCAATTGTTCCATCAGGTAAGCTTAAAGTGAAGTACATAGATACTTCACTGCCCGGGCCTATCGTCATTGCACTTAGATCTGTCATTTATATTCGCTCTTTAGTTTTTTACACTTATCATTCCCACGAAGGTGGGAGTTATGATTAGTCTTGTTTCTTTTTGAAGAAATTTGGAAAAAGTGTATCAATAATCAAAATCACCACACCAATGGATATCGCCGAGTCAGCTATATTAAAAGCAGGCCAGAAAAATTGATTATAATAAATTTCGATAAAATCAATCACATAACCTAATCTTACTCTATCAATTAAATTACCAACTGCACCACCCAGGATAAGAGAGAAAGCAATAGCCTGAAATTTTTCTTCCGGCTTTAGTTTCTTAATCCAGAATATTAAGACAATACTCACTACTAAAGAAATAATCGTAAAAAACCAGCGTTGCCAACCACCTGCATCACTTAAAAAACTGAATGCTGCACCTTCGTTATACATTAGTGTTAAGTTAAACATCGGCATTACAGCAACCGCCTTATAAAGCACTAATTCACTGTTAGCTATGACCTTGGTAATTTGATCTGCAATAATGATAACTGCAGCAATAATCATCCAGTTACGCAAAGTTCCGCTCCTCACCATTGCCATCTACATTTTCAACACAACGACCACATAATTCAGGATGTTGACTGTGACTACCGACATCTTCACGTAAATGCCAACAACGCGTGCATTTACCCTCATCCGCCTTAGTCACACTCACCCATATTTCATCATTACCTGGTAAGGTGGTATGAACGCTTGTCCCCGGAGGTGCATCAGTAACCAACTCAATATTGGCATAAGAAGTAATAAAGACAAAACGTAATTCATCTTTTAAATTATCTAACACATCATAAATCTCACGACCACAATGTAGAGTAACTTTTGATTCTAATGCTGAACCAATCGCACCATCCGCACGTAAGCGTTCCAGTTCTTTATTGACTGCATCTCTTACCTGCGAGATTTTATCCCAGTTGTTTAACTCAGTATCAGCGATAGCTTCATCAGCGTAACAGGCTGGCATGCTATACCAGGTATCCATAAATACAGATTCATTACGTTTTGTACTATTGCCGTCTGCATCAACTTTATTTTCTGACATTACCTTCCAGATATCTTCAGCCGTAAAACTTAAAATTGGTGCCATCCATAATACTAATGCTTCGGCAATATAATACATTGCCGTTTGTGACGAACGTCGACCTTTGCTGTTCGTTTGCATGGTGTATTGTCTGTCTTTTGTAATATCAAGATAGAAACTACCCAGCTCTACTGCACAAAAGTTATGTATCATTTGATAGATATTATGAAACTCATACGTTTCATAAGCTGCCAGAATACGTTGTTGTAAACGTGCGGTTTTTTCAACTGCCCATTTGTCCAGATCAAGTAAATCTTCTTTCGCAATACAGTCTTTTGTTGGATCAAAATCATTTATATTAGATAGAAGATAACGGGCCGTATTACGAATACGTCGATATGCATCTGATGAACGTTTCAAAATTTCATCTGATACTGTCATCTCTGCCGAGTAATCTGTTGCCGCAACCCAGAGACGGATAATATCTGCCCCTAAATTTTTAATTACCTTCTGTGGCGCAATGACGTTACCTTTGGACTTTGACATCTTCTGGCCTTTGGCATCCACCGTAAATCCGTGTGTTAAAACCGACTTATACGGAGCAACGCCCTGCATTGCGACGGAGGTAAGTAATGAAGACTGGAACCAACCACGATGTTGATCTGAACCTTCAAGATAAAGATCTGCAACCGGGTAACCTGTTACTTTGGCCATCTGATTCATAACTGAATAATGCGTCACACCCGAATCAAACCAGACATCCAGTGTGTCGGTTACTTTCATGTAGTCACCTGAATCATCACCCAAAATATCTGCGGGTTCCAAATCAAACCAGGCATCTATACCCTGTTGCTCTATTTTCTGTGCAACTTTTTCAACAAGCTCAACACTGTCAGGGTGCAGCTTTGACGTTTCTTTATGTACAAACAAAGTTATTGGCACACCCCAGGTACGCTGACGAGAGATACACCAATCCGGTCTACTCTCTACCATTTTTTCAATACGCGCCTGCCCCCAGGATGGCATCCATTTAGTTTGCTTTATTGCATCCATTGCTTTATTACGTAAACCTTGTTGGTCCATGCTAACAAACCATTGTGGTGTTGCCCTGAAAATAATGGGTGTTTTGTGTCGCCAACAATGTGGGTAGCTATGTTGCAGGGCTGTATCATGTACGAGTTTAGTTTTGGTTTTTAGTGTTTCGATAACAGCCGCATTCGCTTTAAATACATGCTGGCCTTCAAACAAAGGTGTACCTTTGACAAAAGTACCATCCGCACCAACGGGGTTATCCACTTTTAAGTTATAACGTTGACCAACCACATAGTCATCCTGACCATGACCTGGCGCAGTATGCACACAACCGGTACCAGCGTCCAGAGTGACATGATCACCTAAAATAACAGGGACTTCTCGATCATAAAATGGATGTGCAAGCTTTAAACCTTCTAACTCTTCGCCATTGCATTTACCAGCAACCTGGTAACTGCTGATATCATAGCGTTGTATGATATCTTCAACCATGTCTGATGCGACAACCAAACACTCCGGCACATGGTCAGTAACACTGTCGACAACAACAAGGCTATACTCAAATTTAGGGTTAACCGCAACAGCCTGGTTAGCTGGTAATGTCCATGGTGTTGTTGTCCAGATAACAACGGAAGTCAGTTTTCCTTTTAGTAAATCCTTGTTCAGATCAGTGCAGCGAATTTTTAATGCCTCATCATCTAATACTTCAAATCGCACATCGATAGCTGGTGACTTTTTATCTTCATATTCTACTTCCGCCTCAGCCAAAGCAGAACCACAATCCACACACCAGTGAACCGGCTTGGAACCTTTATGCAAATGACCGGCTTCTATAATTTTACCCAGGCTTCTTACAATATCCGCTTCGGTTTTAAAGTTCATCGTCAGATATGGATTATCCCAGTCACCAATAACACCTAAACGTTTAAAGTCTTCACGTTGGCCATCCACCTGCTTTAATGCATATTCACGACAAGCTTTTCGGAATTCTGCCGGAGTAACTTTTACGCCTGCTTTACCAACTTTTTTCTCAACCATTAATTCAATTGGTAAACCATGGCAGTCCCAACCTGGAATATAAGGCGCATCAAAACCACTTAGTGTTTTTGACTTAACAATAATATCTTTTAATACTTTATTAACAGCATGACCAATATGGATATTGCCATTGGCATAAGGTGGACCATCGTGCAGATAGAATTTAGGGCGGCTTTGTTGTTCAGAAATTTCACGCAGCTTTGCGTACAAATCCATATCGTACCATTGCTTTAAAAACTCAGGTTCACGATTTGCTAAATTAGCCCGCATTGGAAAATCCGTTTTGGGTAAGTTTAATGTGTCTTTATAATCTGCCACGTTGTTTATTTACCTTATAAAAAATATTTAAATTCTATAGCCTTATGCAAAAAACGCTTTTGCCTGTTTAACATCAATTGCAATTTGTTGTTTTAAGTCATCCAGTGAATCAAAATTTTCTTCATCTCTAAGCTTTTTCAAAAAACTTACTTCAATATATTGCCCATAGATTGATTCATCAAAATCAAATAAAAAAACTTCCAGTATAACTTTCTTACCATTCACAGCAGGCCGGGTACCGATACTGGCAACCCCTTCTACGGCCTGTTCCTTTAAACCAGAGACCTTAACCACATAAATACCATGCAACGGTGTCACTTTACGGTGAATATGTATATTTGCAGTCGGGAAACCCAGTTCCCGCCCTAACTTCTCACCATGTGCAACCCGACCACTCATTTTATAAGGTTGGCCAAGCAACTCTTCAGCTTCTTTAAAGTTACCGGCTTCTAATTCAGTTCGAATACGTGTACTGCTTACCCGCTCACCATCTATTGCAAGAGTGTGCATATTCACAACATCAAAATGATCCTGCCTACCCGCCTCAACAAGATGCTGAAAAGTGCCTTCACGATTTTTACCAAACCGGAAATCATCTCCAACAACCAGGTACCGTACACCCAGGCCTTTTACTAATACACGATCTATAAATTCCTGATACGGCATGCTTGCCAGTGCTTTGTTAAAACGCAGGCATAACACACGATCAACTTCGTAACACTGTAAGGCACGTACTTTATCACGTAACCGCATTAACCGGGCAGGCGCTGAGTCCGGCGCAAAATATTCTAAAGGCTGCGGCTCAAATGTAATAACCGTACTCGGACAACCAAACTCTTTCGCTTTAACTGCAAAGTGAGAGAGCACATGCTGATGCCCCAGATGAACTCCATCAAAATTACCAATGGTGGCAACACTACCATGATGCTTTGGACGTAAATTGTGAATGCCTCTTATAAATTCCACAGTTTTCGTCCCGCAGTACCGTTAAAACGCGCATTATACCAAGCTATCAGAGGAATTTTCAGTTTTGCGACCATTTTTAACCGGTGATTTACCCACTGGATTTCCGAGGTTGCCTTAAATCTTTAGGTCGTATCCCCAGAATAAACAACACCAAAAAATAGCTTAGCCCGCCACTGGCTACCAATAATGCTAAGTAACCAATTTGATGCCATAAATCTAATGTATACCAATCAGAAAGATTTCCCAGAATGGCAAGAAGTACACCTATCATAGCAGCGCTCGCGACTAGTACCTGGGTAAAAAACCACAACCAACCAGAATCCGGCATGTGTATACCTTTTCGATGTAATCCTCGCCATAACAAATAGGCATTAATTACTCCGGAACCTGCCGTTGCTAAAGCTAAACCAGCATGCAATCCATCAACACTTAACTGGTATAACAACAAAACAAAGACCACATTCAAAACCATATTACTCGCCATTGCTATCAGACCAATTCTCATCGGGGTTTTCGTATCCTGACGCGCAAAGTAGCCCGGTGCCAACACTTTAACCAGCATGTGTGCCAACAGACCGAACGAATAAGCTTGCAAAGCAAATGCTGACATATCGATAGAGTGTGTTGAGTATTCCCCATGCTGTAAAAATGTTGCTAACAGTGGCTTAGCTAAAATAAATAACGCAACTGCTGCAGGTAGGCCAATTATAATTACCCAGCGCATTGCAAAATCCAGCATATGTGAAAAGCCGGAAGGATCATCTGAGGCATGTTTTTCTGACAAGCTGGGCAGAATAACCGTTGCCAACGCGATGCCAAACACACCCAGAGGAAATTCCAGCATCCGGTCTGCATAATAAAGCCAGGTAATGCTACCGGTCACTAAAAACGAGGCAACCAAAATATCAAATAGCAGGTTTATCTGCATCACAGATGAACCAACTATTCCCGGTAACATCAGTTTCATGATACGGCGGACACCCTGGTGCGCCCAGCCCCAGCGCGGCCAGCGTAAAAAACCTAATTTATATAAAAACGGTAACTGAAACCCAAACTGCAGAATACCTGCAATAAACACCCCCCATGCCAATGCTTTTACAGGTACATCCAGATACGGCGCCAGCCAGATTGAACAGGCAATTAAGCTTAAATTAAGCAATATCGGAGTAAACGCTGGCACCGCAAATTTTCCGTAGGTATTTAAAATGCCTGCTGATAACGCCGTTAGCGAAATAAATAAGATATACGGGAAAGTCACCCGAAACATATCGGTGGTTAATGCAATTTTTTCTGGCTGGTCGATATAACCCCAGGCAATGGCCATCACAACAATTGGTGCTGCAAGCACACATACCAGTGAAAGCAGTAATAAAATACCGCCCAACGTACCCATCGTATGCTGCACTAAATCGGCTACATCAGATTTATCACGCTGTACTTTGTACTCGGTTAATACCGGCACAAAGGCCTGGTGAAATGCCCCTTCACCAAATAACCTGCGTAGGAAGTTTGGCAGCTTAAAGGCAATAAAGAAGGCATCCGTCGCCTTACCAGCCCCAAAATAATGTGCCATCACTATATCGCGAGCCAAACCTGAAATACGTGATAACAGGGTAAAAGCGCTAACAATAAGGGTAGATTTAAACAGGCTCATTTATATTGTAAGTGTTTGATAATAAAGGGTTATATTTAGAATGATTTTCTTTGCACGTAAGTTATTGCAAATAAACGATTTTTTCGACTGATATCATACCTTAATATATATATGCTGTGTATACAGATAATTGCAAGCAAAAAGCGTTGACAAACAAGGCCAAAAGCCCCATTATACGCGGCTTTCTTGGTTAGACAGTTATTTAGGAGAGCCGCTTTGGCTAATACAGCACAATCACGCAAACGTGCCCGTCAGGCAGAAAAACGTCGTCAACATAATGCTGGCTACCGTTCTATGTTCCGTACTTTTATTAAAAATTTATTAGCCGTTATTGAAACAGGCGATAAAGCAAAAGCACAGGAAGATTTTGTTAAAGTTTCTTCTGTTATTGATAAAACGGCTAATAAAGGCCTTATCCACAAAAATAAAGCAGCCAATCAAAAAGCTCGCTTAAATGCACGTATTAAAGCAATGTCTTAAATTTTAGATTTAAGCATTCAAAAAAAGCCGGTTACTTCAAACCGGTTTTTTTATACCTGAAATAAATTCTCTATTATCTCACAGGTTTTATCCAGTTGCGCCGCATCCAATCGACAACACTCACAATGTGCTGCAATTTTAGAAGCTGCCGCCAGTCCATCGTTATCATGTGCCAACTGATTTAAGCCATTGGTATAAATATGCATACAGGCTTCGGCCTGACTTAACTTCGTTAAGCCAGGTTCCATATTCTGCTCTGAAAATTCAACTATTAAAATTTTAGTTAAAGGAAAAGACTCCAGGCACGTAAATGAAGGCAGTGACTCAACTGGAACATGCATAGTCCTTTTTGTTTTCAAGGTATTTTCAGGCAGTGGGTATAAGGGTGGATGCTTTTTCAAACAGACTGCATGTGGGTAAGGAGTAACTTCCATTGATTCTAAATTTATGGGCGCTAACTCATCACTTAGATAATTAAACCCACTATTTAACAATCCCCAGGTTGTCGTCGATTTGCCTGCCCCGGAACGGCCAGTCAAAACCAGTACCTGACCATTTTTTTCCAAAGCCGCGCCATGCATAAAGAATAAACTTGAACATAGTTTTTCCAGCTCGATAGTCATGTCTTTTTCGAGCTGGTATACAAACATGCCAACATCCTGGCTTTTTAACGAAATACTATCATTACGGATTATTTCAAATTCAGACAGGGAATCATTAACCTTAAGCTCGTAGGTTAGACAACATGGGGATGTATCGGTTATCTGAATAGCGAAAGCTGAATAATTTTTTTCTACTAAGCTATGTAAATAACTCGACTCGCTATAAATAAGTATTTGTTTATCAAATATACGAAGTAACTGTTGCGCCATCACGAAATTATGGCATAAAAAAAACGTAATAGCCTATGGCTATTACGTTTTATGTAGATAAATAACTTTAGGTTATTTATTCTCGCGCCTTCACACATGTACCGGTACTATCAAGCTCGTAACCAGTTGGGCAAGTTTTACCAGCAGGCGCTGCAACAGAACCAGCCTGCGCTAATGATGGCATAGCATTCATTGTCATCACGACTGGCGCAATATAGGCCGCCTTTTTAATGAAGTCACGACGGGCTTCAGTTTTATGTTCATTTGAGACGCTTTTATCTTCGCTCATCATAATCTCCAATATTATTAAGTTAATAAATTTAAATCTTTAAACTGCTGTATTACTTTATCTAAATCTGTCTGGGCAGCCGACCTTTCAACATTATATGTATTGATCAACTGTTCCAATATCTCATTAAGCTCTAATCCTGACACTATCTGCTGCCATATATAACTTGCAACAGGATTTAATTGATGAATCTGGTCATTAATCTTGTCCAGAATAACAAGTTCACCATCAATTTCCTGGGTGCTTAAATTTGCCCGTACTGATAAACTCATTTAGAACTCTTAGTGTTAATAGTGCTATTTAAACAAACTGTGATTTTAGCGTCAATAAAACATTCTATGTGACTAGTATTCGAGCACAAATAAAACCATTAAAAACAACAACTTAAAAACATAGTCGACAACTGACATTAACCCATATGGGTTAACCCATACAAATGAACATTAAAAACAGTCTTCCCATCACACTTTTGCAAGTGATAACAGGTACAAAGCTACATAACGATAGCGAGCCACCCTATTCTATATCAGCGATCAACTGGCTAATCAAAACCCGATTAGGAAGTGTACTATTTGAGATGTTCCCGACTCTCCCTCTTAGCCCCGAGTTAAGTAGCCAGTTAAAAACTGAGACGCTAACCGCAAAATTCTGGCAACAAACTCAATATCAGGCGGTTGTTGAACTTATATCTGAATTGAATGCACATAACCTTAGCCCAACCTTATTAAAAGGTATTTCTGTTGGTAGCAAGTTTTATCCCAAACCATATTTTAGGGCTATGCGTGATATCGATCTTCTTGTAGAAGAAGATCAAATTGAGCAAGTTGAACAAGTGATGTTAAAGCTTGGTTACAAACAGAAGTCCCACTTGCCGGACAGCTTTTACATAACACACCATCATACTATCCCATGGCAACACCCTGAAAAAGAAATATGGTTTGAAATTCACAGAGGTCTTTTCCCGCCTTCTTCACCATGCTATTCATCTAATACATTTAGCATAGAAACAATAAGCTCTGAAAAAATTAGATCCAATTTTAATGATATTAAGGTTTACCGACTAGGATATGAAATTCAAATTTTATACATAGCGATACATTGGGGTGAATCTTTTAAACAAATTGGTGGATTATTTGCATTAGTGGATACAGCATTAATTATAAATAACACCGAAATAGACTGGGACAAGCTCGCTCAATTAGCAAAAGAACCTGAAGTAGCAAATTATGTTTTTTTTCTGTTAACTTATCTTGATAAGTACAGCTTGATTTCAAATAATACTGCAAAGCTAAACTTTTACAAACTAAACCATTCTCTCAGTACATTTGATATATATGTGCTCGAAAAGCTGGTAACTAACTATTTGGTTTTAGGAAAGCCTTTCGGACGCATTTTAACAATAAATAATGTCGCTATTCTATGGAAAATATTTTTTAGCACGAAGCCATCCTTGCAAAAATTAATACTGGCTCCTGTTTATATTATTTTTCCACCAAAATCTGACAAAAAGTTTAATTTAAAATTTCTATTCTCACGGATAAAAAACTTTCTATTTAAATCCTCTTACTAATTCTCTACACTAGCTGTATTCACACAATATTAAGGATCTATCTATGCCTTGCTGTTGCTCACATAGTCAGTCTGCCAGTAAATTTTTTTCTTTATTTGCAATGTCTTATCGTAAGCGTTTTACTAAAAATGGCTTTAAACCATCGCAACAACAATTATTAACAGGCATTACGAAGGCAAGCTTTAAAAACAAAAATCAGAATCAAACTAAAATCTGGTTAACCCAGGTTTTACAAAAATAATTTCAGAGTAATCTTATGCGCGGTTATGTCCCACCCGATCCCTATACCAATGTTTCTAACGTACAATTTGGTATCGTTTATGCACCAAGACGCAAAGCCAACCGCAACAGGATACCTCAAAGTTGTGTTGAACTTAAAGAAAGCAAAGAGCAGGCTCTGAATGACTCTGCCCCTGAAGCTAACCGTTATGCTGCCCAAGTATTAGGTCCGTCTAAATCTTCGGAAGGACAATATATTTTTTACGTAATGGAATGGCTGGAATAAGTTATAGAACCAACATCTTGGAAGCCTGTCGTATATCTTCCTGAGCCTCATGCAATATCTCAAGGCTTGCTTGCGGACCGAGCTTACTGATACCTAATTTCTGAAATGCCGGGATATCAACCAAAGGTGGGATATTCCTTGCTGAGTTGGGTTGACCATACATACTGTGTATATTTGCAACAATAATGATATCGGCATAATCAGCATCCGGCTTTTCATCTCTAAACCAGTTGTCTGCATTTTCAGGAACATTAATCAGTTCGGGATCAAAATTCCACTGCTCTAAAACAATTCTACCAACCTGCCCTGAAAGGTTTTTTACAATACGCTCAACCAACACTGTATTATCTTTTAATTCCGGCATACGGCTAAGATAATTTATTATTGGTAAAGTACCTATTTCTGAAATCAACCCGGCAAGCATTGCTTTTTCAGCTTGTTTACCTTTAACAATTGAACCTATCACATAACTAATCGCACCAACCCGTCTACTATGATCCAGTATTTTTTTGAGTTGAAATTGTAATTGCGAATTAGGAGTGGCAAATAAATTATTAACCGCCACACATATGACAATATTCTGAATAACGTGCAAACCCAGGCGTGCAACTGCCTCCATACAACTGGACGCTAACCTGTAACCGGAAAACATCGAAGAATTTGCAATTTTAATCACACGAGCAGCAATATTAGGATCCAGTTCGAGTAATTTTGCAATCTGGTTTGCTCCCTTGTCTGGATCATTAACTGCATTCCTCACGCGTAACGCTATATCAGGTAAACTGGGAACATCAATATTACCTTTTTTACAATCAGCTAATATTCGCTGTTCAAATGTAAGTTGTGCTTTATTTAACATCTTAAGCTTTAATCATGTAAAAGTGGAACGCCATGCTTCATGTTTTTTTATTAATTCTAATGCCTTAATTAATAACGCTTTGCCCGGATCACGTTGATGCCATGTTGATGCACCTGAAGGGTGCGGCAAAGGGATAATACCTGCAATCTGTCCATAGAATTCAATATTAAAACATTTTCCAATAATTTGATCTAATTTATTCACTGGCATAACCTGACTAATAGCAAGCTTGCCGACAGGTAAAATTAACATGGGTTTGAGTTTTGTTACTTCTTTTTCAAGCCAGTTTGAACAGTTATGGATTTCAGTTTTGTCCGGTACTCTGTCTCCCCCTTTAGGCTGGTTGTTTATCAGTTTTTTCCCGGGAAAACAACGACACACTGCTGTCATATAAACTGACTTTCTAAAATGCTCTTCATCCACGCCAACTGATGCAAACCATTTAAATAATGTTTTGCCTGCTGTCCATGCGAAAGGTTTTTTTATATCCCTCTCCTTTATTCCGGGAGCCTGGCCAACAAGTAAGATTTTTGACATAACAGGATATCCAACAACCGGATCACTTTGCATATTTTCACAAAGATGACATTTTTTAATTTTTGATTGTAATTGTTTTAAAGCAAGTTCTGACACAGATTATTTCTCATACTTCTTTAACAAGACTCCTTCATCGCTGCAGCATGAAGCAGCACATTTTTTTATCGTATGAATAGAGTCGGCATCACCCTGTAAAAACTCACTAAGAGGCAAATTATCAGTGGCACAATCACAACCTTTATCATCATATTTATAAACGTTTTTTAAACCAAGATTTCCTGCTGCATCAAAAGTTTGTTGCATAATATATGATGGCGTCGGATCAATATGACTCAACTTATAAGCAGGAAAAAATTTGGTAATATGCCATGGACTATCTTCTCCCAGATTATCTTTAATCCACTTTGCAATATTAGTCAGCATTTCAAGATTGTCATTTTTTGTTGGAATAATATTAGTACGCGTTTCGACATGAATACCCAGTTCATGTGCTTTTTTGATCGAATGCAAGACTTCATCAACGGAAGACTTACGGCAGATATCATGATAAAAATCATCATCCAGACTTTTTATATCAGAACAAAGTACATCGATATAAGGTGCCACTTCCTCTAATGCTTCGTCTGTTACAAAGCTATTTGACACATATAAAATATACAAACCTTTTTCTTTTGCTATTTTGGCAACATCAACAATATATTCCAACCAAACTGCTGGCTCTGAATATGTAAAAGCGATGCCTTGTACGTTGTATCGCAACGCCGTTTCTACTAATTGTTCAGCCGTTACATATGCTGCTGTTGACTCACCTCTGGCTAATTCATCTAATGCTTCAACACCCCAGGATATATCAAGATTATGGCAACCATCACAGCGAAAGCTACAACCATAACTACCAACAGATAAAACTTTTGTGCCTGGTTGAAAATGTTTTACTGGTTTGTCCTCAATAGCATCGATATCCATGGCTGAAATAATGCCATAAGACAAGTTATACAATATGCCATTACGGTTTACATGCGCCTGACAGAAACCACGCTGACCATGGCTTAATCGACAACGCCACAAACATAGATTACAACGCGTTGTACCATCATCCATTTTTTCCTGTAACCCGGTTTCAATTAATTGATAGTGATCCGGTCTTGCTTTTATGCTGCTCATTTTAAAGTCCAGTAAATTAACTATTGTTTTGTAGCTGTTTGATTATCAAGTTTCCATAAAGGCGCAACAACAACATTCAAACAAGCATATGCTGAACGTAAAGCCTTTTCTACCTGTTCAAAGCTTGGTGCTTTTGCAAAGATAAAACCAAGATAGCTATTACCTTCTGGTAGTGGTATTAGCTCGTATCCATCTCTAAGTTGAATATTAATATCTTCAATAAATTCAACCTTACCCGCATCCAGTAAACCTTCTATTCGTTTTAGAATGCCGTGTTGAGGAACAGGTATCATTAACACTCCAGCAGCAGTATCGGTAAATGTTTGTTGAACCGGTTGTCCTACTGCATGCTTTAGAACAATTTCCTCTAACGAACTACCCAGGCCATACTCTAAAATATCACTGCATAACCCACCTATTGTTCGTGCAGCCATCTCAATCAAGTATACGTCTGCTTCACGTAAACGACATTCTGCATGTACGGGCCCTGTTTTTATACCATATGCATGACAGGCAGATTGAACAACGCGACATACATTATCTATATCATTTTCCGATAAACGTGTTGGCGTAATGTAATAAGTTTCTTCAAAAAAAGGACCATACAATGGATCAGGCTTATCAAAAATAGTGAGTAATTTAAATTCACCGTCATCGACAATTCCTTCAACTGCTATTTCATCACCATGAATATATTCTTCCAATAGAATCCAGTTTTTCTCAAACTCTTCAAGATCTTTTTGCTTATCTAGTATTTTTTTCAGCCTGTATGCAGATGTTAATAACTCATCTATGTTATCAACGCGCATAACACCACGACTCGCAGAAAGAGAGACAGGTTTAAGCACAAGGGGGAAACAAAAATTTTGCGAACTAATTTTCTGCCCTGTTAACTCATTTATATTAACCAATTGATAATCAGGTATCGGCGTATTATTTTCTTTTAATACATTCCTGGCCAGATCTTTACGTCGTGCAAATCTGGCTGTTTCAACTGCGTTATGTGTCAAACCAAGTTGTCTTGCGGTTTCAGTCGCAATTTCAATAACAGAATCATCGGTTCCGATCACGGCAACAATATTACGTCCATCGGTTTCACTTATAAGTTTTTTAACTGTTTCTTCAGGTTTGTCAAACTGCACATGGATGCCTTGTGCATATTCCGACACAATCGAATGTTCACCCTCTGAAGCAATAAGTACATCAAGATTTAATCGGGAAGCAGCCTGGAGATACCGCATGGTACGGTAGCTACCATGCGGCGCAATTAATAAAAGAGTTTGTTTAACCTGAGTTACATCTGAGTGAATAGCAGAAGACGTATTTGAAAAAGCGGTAACAGACATTGTCTGTGTAATTTAAACGGCAACCAGAAAGATTACCCTTTAAGCACAACCACCGCCGGCTGAACCGCATGCCGAACAACCACCTGAACCACCTACAGCTTTAAACACATTATTAAAAACAAATGATGCGTTCAAGCCATCATTGGTGTAGTCGATATCACAACCATTTAAATAGGAAAGTGCAACGGCATCCACAATAACTTTAAAGCCATCACCTTCCAGAACTTTGTCGTGTGCGTGGATCGTGTCGGCATAGGTCATGCCATAAGTCATACCACCACAACCACCACCCGAGACAAATACTCGAATACCCTCAACAGGATCGTCTGATGAATCGATCAACCCGGCTAACTGTTCGCCTGCTGATGCTGATACCTTTAGTTCTTCATCTGAAATAGTTGTAATAAATTCTGCTACTACCGCATTCATGCTTGCTCTCCAAAATAATTCTGCCAGAAGATATATATAGTATAAATGGTACCATATATTCGTGGATCAACCCCATTTTTCCACTATAAAAAGTTGATTTTCCCTTTATATTTCAGGGTTATATCCCTATAACAGGATTGACCCGGGCGGACTATTCTGGATAATAGCCGCCCCAGTTATTGTTATATTTTTCAGGTAAGATATATCTTATCCGGAAGTAGTTGTTTAAACTACAGTTTCTAATCTTGAGGTCATATTTATGTCACGTATAGTTTTTTGTCAGCATCTGAATAAAGAAGCTGAAGGTATGGAATCTGTTCCCATGCCAGGCGAATTAGGTCAACGCATTTTTGAAAATATATCTGCCGAAGGCTGGACTAAATGGTTGGAAAGACTGACCTCTATTATCAACGAAAATGGACTTAACACTGCCGATCCTGCCACGATGCAGGTTATTGAACAGCACATGATTGGATTCCTGTTCAACGAAGGCGGTATGGGGCAAGCACCTCATGGTTTCCAACCTCAAGGTGGCAAGAAGTAGGCTCGCTTCTTAACTATTCCAGCAATGAAATTTTGCAGCCAATGTGGCAATAATGTAGAAGTAAGAATTCCCTCTGGTGATAACCGCGAACGACATGTTTGCGAACACTGCGATACGATTCATTATCAAAATCCAAACGTCGTAACCGGCTGCTTACCAATTTGGGAAGATAAAATTCTGCTGTGCAAGCGAGCAATTGAGCCTCGGCATGGTTTCTGGACATTACCAGCAGGCTTTATGGAAAATGATGAAACACTCGAACAGGCTGCAACACGCGAATCAATCGAAGAAGCGAATGCTAATTTAGAAATTAAAGGTCTGTACACCGTAATTAGCCTGCCTCATGTGAATCAAATTTATATGCTTTACCTCGCCCGGCTGTTGGATCTAAATTTTTCACCAGGACCAGAAAGTCTGGATGTTAAACTTTTTACCGAAGAACAAATTCCCTGGGATAATCTTGCTTTTCGTACCATCGACTTTACTCTTAAGCGATATTTTGAAGATAGAAAAACAAACCACTTTCCTGTGCATAGCAGTTTTATTGAAAAACATAACCGCTATCAGGAATAAACCTTCAACTTTTCACTTAATTCCGACCCATGCTTAAATTTTCTCAGCTCAGTTTACGCCGTGGCACAAAGGAATTACTTCACGATGTTAATTTAACTGTTCATGCCGGACAAAAAGTAGGTATTACTGGTGGTAATGGTGTAGGCAAATCAAGTTTGTTTGCTTTAATTCAAAACAAACTCCAGGCTGATACGGGTGAGGTAAGCTATCCCAAAAATATTAAAACAGCTCACGTTACTCAGGAAACTCCAGCTCTGGAACAAGCTGCCATTGAGTATGTGCTTGATGGTGATATAGAGTTAAGAGCACTGGAAGAAAAAATAGCTCAGGCTGAAAGTCATAATGATGGCGAAGCACTCGCGCATTATTATAGTGAAATGGAATCTATCGGTGGTTATAGTGCTAAAAGCCATGCTGCAACCCTACTGCATGGTTTAGGCTTTAGCTCTGAACAGGAACAATTTTCAGTAAAACAGTTTTCCGGTGGCTGGCGGATGCGGCTAAACCTGGCACAAGCTTTGATACGTCGCTCCGATATGTTGTTACTCGATGAACCCACCAACCACCTGGATCTAGATGCTGTTATCTGGTTAGAAAACTGGTTACGCCAGTATAAAGGTACATTACTATTAATTTCTCACGACAGAGACTTTCTGGATAATGTAGCAACACATATAGCACATATCGAGCATCAAACCATTCTCTACTACACAGGTAATTATTCTGCATTTGAAGTACGTCGCTCAGAACAGCTGGCATCACAACAATCTGCCTATGAAAAACAACAGCGTGAAATACAACACATGCAAAAATTTGTTGAGCGATTTAAAGCCAAAGCGACAAAGGCGCGTCAGGCACAAAGCCGGGTAAAAGCACTGGAGCGCATGGAACTAATCGCACCAGCACATATTGATTCACCCTTTCATTTTAGTTTTAAGCCGGCAGAGAAAATACCGAATCCGTTACTTAATCTGGATAATGTCAACGCCGGTTACAATGGCGTATCTATTCTCGATGACATTAAATTCATTATTCACCCCGGTGATCGCATCGGTTTACTGGGACATAACGGGGCTGGTAAATCAACTCTGATAAAATTGCTTGCAGATGAAATTCAACCACAATCAGGAAAACTCATTTTTGCTAAAGAGCTAAAAACTGGCTACTTTGCACAGCATCAACTCGAACAACTTGATCCCGAAGCCAGCCCATTACTACATTTGCAACGCATCGACAAAACAGCAACCGAAAGTGATTTACGTAAATACCTAGGGGGGTTTGCTTTTAATAATGATATGGCGCTTGACCCGATCTCTCACTTCTCTGGGGGAGAAAAAGCAAGACTCGTACTTGCTATACTTGTCTATCAAAAACCTAATTTATTATTACTTGACGAACCTACCAACCATCTTGATCTGGAAATGCGGCACGCACTAACCATCGCGATGCAATCATTTGAAGGAGCAATGATTATTGTGTCGCATGATCGACACTTATTAAGAACTGTAAGTGACAGTTTTCTCCTCGTGGCTGATGGCAAGGTAAATACTTTTGATGGTGATCTGGATGATTATCGTCAGTGGTTAAACACGGAAAATAAAAAGCAAGGCGAAGTTTCACAAAAAAATCCATTAACAAAAAATGAGGCTAAAACACCTGTTAAAAGAGAGCAGATAAAACCACTACAAAATAAGCTTAAAAATCTGGATAAACAGTTAGAACAATTAAACAATGCTAAAGAAGAAATTGAAAAAAAATTATCTGACAATGAGCTTTATGTTGCAGAAAACAAACAGGCTCTGGATACTTTGTTGAAGGAACAAGCCTTAAATCAGGATGCTTTAGAAACGATTGAATTTCAATGGATAGAAATCAGCGAAGCTTTAGAACGATTATCTTAACAACAGAATCAGGCTTGCTCCCAACCAAGTAAGATCTTGTCTCTAATATCTAACAATTGTTGATACAAAACATTCACCTGCTCAAACGCATCTTCCTTGATCGCCGCTTCCATCTCCCTGCATGTTTCTGTTATCTGCATATAACCAAAATTGCCTCCAGCCCCTTTTAAGCGATGGGCAATAGACTTCAAAGTATCGTAGTCTTTAACGCCCAGAGGTTCTTCAAATTCCTCAATAAAAGCAGGAAGCAGTTTAATAAATTTACTAACTAACCTGGTGTAGCGCTCTTTGTCTTTAATAATTAAATCTGAAACGATTATATCTGGATTATCTGACATGCCTGAGCCCTATATGCGTTTTATGTACACACACAAAGATTAGTCAAAATATTTTATTTAGCCAAACCTGTCATTAATTTATTAAAACAACATTATATTCGTATTATCTAATATTTGTTTTAAAACCTCGTAATGTGATTTGCATCACATCGATACATCACGCTTGAAGTGCCGTATTTATGCTATCTTAAAAGAGTAGCGTGCAATGATAAAAACAAAAACTGTCACCAAATGACACTTGCGCTCGTTTAATATATTTTTGAGAAATCGCAATGTCAGAACTAATTGAAAATTTAAACAGTTTTCAGCATCGCTCTCCTAAACTTTATTTAGGATTTGCGGCTCTATTTGCTATCTCTGGCATTTGCATGCTTTTGATGTTCCCGTTTTTAAGTCTTTACTTCCTGATTTCGACATTAACCACTTTGTTTTCACTGGAACAGTTCACTGATATTGCTCCACTTGTATATCAACTACCACTATCTGCATTATGTGCATATTTAAGTTACCAATTTATTACGCTGCCACTGGATACACCTAAAACATCTGAGATTTACATTTCTTTAAATAAAAAGAAATCGCCAAAACTAATCAGTCTTATAGAGGAGCTCCAACAACACTTTGATGTAAAAGATATCGACACTATATTACTAACAGATCAATATGACATTAGCACTCACATCACACCGGAACACTGCTTACCAAATAAAGGCTTTGTAACTCTACAAATTGGCTTACCAATAATGCAAACCGTTTCGGCAAAACAATTCAAAGCTTTGTTAGCACGTCGCATTGGTCAGCTATCCTTAAACGAAAACAAAGTAACCGGCAGAATTAAATTATTCCATGACACGTTTAATCAATATTTAAATGCTTGCAAGCACAATAGTCATTGGTCTTATATACCCTTCTACTATTTAATTCGTGGGTACCAATCTATTTTTAGTGCTGTTGCGTTTTATGCTTTTAGAATGGATGAGCTTAGTGCAGATCAATATGCGTTAGAAATTATTGATGGGAAGTCTTTTTCACAAACTTTGTCACAAACCATCATTGCTAACCACTATCTTAAAAATATTTTCTGGATGTCGATGTATAAATTGCAACGACAATACCCCAATAAATCTATATTCCCTCATGCCAACATGGCTGTCTCATTTTCTCAGGGAATAGACAAAGAAAAATCTAAACAATTACTCGAGCAAAATTTTACTAAAATATCTGACTTTGACTCAACAACACCATTATTAAGGGATCGTTTACTTAAACTTGGTCTGGAAGAAATTAGTTTACCCATTCCATTAAACACAACTGCCGCTATCGTTTATCTGGATACTGCTTTACCTAAGGTCACTACAATTTTTGACAAATTATGGTTACAACGAACAAATTCAAGTCGGGAATCAAATTCTCAGCTGGATAGTAACGCGCAACGACTGCACACCCTAACGGAAAAAGTAAAGCAACAGGCTCTTTCTGCTGAGGAAACCTGGGAGCTAGCTGTTTTAACAGAAAAAGTTAACGGCTATCATGCTGCTATCCCTGTTTATAAGAAAATCCTGGAACGCAACCCAATGCATGCCAAATCCATGTTTGCAATAGGCCGCATTTTATTATCTTATAATGATGAAACCGGTATTGATGCTTTAAATAAAGCTACTTTCCTCGATCCGGCTATGAAAAAAACAGCAGATGAACTCATTGCCAGATACAACTCTCGTATCAACGAAACTGTTGAACAAAAAGATGAGTTGTTCGCTTAGTCTATATATAAATTGATCCGTCAATAGTATTTCCATACACTAAGCAAATGCTTGGTCGTTTTATTCTTATCTATATTCTTTTGTGTTCTCCACATATTGTATATGCCAGCTGGTATAAACAACACTGGAACATCATGGGAACACGTGTTGCTGTTGAGGTATGGCACCAGAACAAACAAACTGCTAAGAAAGCAGTTTCTTCTGTTCACGATGAAATGCAACGTATCGATAATAATATGAGTCCATTCAGAGAAGAGAGTGAGTTATCTTATATCAATCAACAAGCTGCAAAGCATCCCGTTAAAATAAGCCATGAATTATTTCAACTCATTCAAAAAGCACAGTCAATTTCTAAAATATCAAACGGTACATTTGATATAACCTTTGCAAGTGTTGGCAATTTGTATGACTACCGTAAACACAAACATCCCAGCGATAAACTGATAAAACAAAATATCAGTAAAATTAACTTTCAAAAAATCCAGCTAAACATTAAAAACTCAACCATTTTTTTTAAACAAGCTGGTACCAAAATTGATCTCGGTGGAATCGCCAAAGGCTACGCAGTTGACAAAAGCATAGAATTACTAAAACAACTTGGTATACAGCATGCTTTGGTCAGCGCCGGCGGGGACAGTCGGCTTTTAGGTGATAAAAAGGGCAAGCCCTGGATCACCGGCATTCGTCATCCAAGACATAAAGATAAATATGTGGCTATTTTGCCTTTAAAAGATACCGCCATCTCAACTTCCGGGGACTATGAAAGGTTTTTTATTGAAGATGACATACGCTATCACCATATTATTCAACCTAAAACTGGTAAATCAGCCACAGCTAGCCAAAGTGTGACTGTTCTAGGCCCGGATACAACAACCACTGATGCAATTTCAACTACACTCTTTATATTAGGTGCCCCAAAAGCACTTAATTTTATTAACTCTCTCCCAGATTATGAAGCTATAATCATCGATACACATGGCAAGCTGCATTTCTCTTCAGGCCTGGAACAACCTAAAGCTAACAAAAATTAACAAGAAGGTGTTTCAATCGATAAAAAATAAGTTATACACATCACAGTATTAACCCATCGATTAAAGTGGTTATTATATTCTGTGACCGAGCTAACAGCTTAAAAAACAATAAACATCTAAATTTACTATCAATTTCAGCAAATCATCAGGGTCAATGTTGTTTACGCTGAACAAAACAACACTTTTCAGGGTATTTTCGCCTGTGCGAAATGCAGCCAAACAAGGGGAAATCGTTATGTGTGGATTGAACAAGAAACTAATCCTACCATTATTTGCAACAGCTACTACAGCAATGTTAACCGCCTGTGGGGGCGGTAGTGGTGAAGAAGGAGCCAGTTCAGATAGTAACGTCGTAATAGCCGGTGATAAACCCATCGCCTATGTTGAGCGTAACTCTAACACTACCGGCAACCCAACAGATGCAGCAACATGTTCTGCTGGCGGCAAACTTTATGTGCGCCAGCTTTCATCCCCAAGTTCAAGCAAAACAGATGTTACCTCACACCTAACCAATGGTCAGGGTGATGTTTCCGATATTGAAGTCTCATATGACGGTACAAAACTTCTTTTCTCAATGAAATTAAACTGTGGTTCCGGTACCTGGGATGTTTATGAATATGACTCAACAAAAGCTCTTAGCAGTACCAACCCAAAACGAATTATTGAGGATGATACCGAGGCAAACAAAGGCGATGATCTCGATCCGGCTTATGTACCACGCGATAGTGGCGACTTGATTGTATTTAGTTCAAACCGTCAGGAACGTTCTAAAGCACTAATGACCTTGAACGACATTGAGCCCTATACATACCGTGATGAATATGAACGTGAACGCGTTTCAGTACTTCACACCATGAATGAGAACGGCTCAAACATACGTCAAATTTCATTTAACCAGAGTCATGATCGAAATCCAACGGTTTTATCAACGGGTGAAATCATGTATTCACGCTGGGATCACGTCGGTGGTCGTAACCAGTTTAGTATTTTCACAACTAACCCGGATGGCACAAATATGTTTGTATTTTATGGTGCACATAGTCCAGGTAATAGCTTCCTACATCCACGCGAAATGCCGGATGGCACTGTTGTCAGTAGCTTGATGCCATTATCAGGCACTCGTGAAGGTGGTGCACTGATGATAATTAAAGCTGCCGACTGCTCCGAAAATAACGAGTGTGACAGCAGCGTTTCTGGTGACGCACAATCGCATGCAACCGCTCAAGCGATGAGCTTTGGCCGTGGTATTTCTGAATTTGGACGCGCAACAGATCCTTTTCCACTGTACGATGGCACTAACCGAGTACTTGTAAGCTGGGCAGCATCCTGTGCCGCAATTGACATTACAAAATGTCCTACTGAATTAAATCTGGCAACAAACGTAGAAGAAGCAACTGAAAACACCCCTCAATACGGTATCTACATGCTAAATCTTGACACTAAAGATTTGGACATTATCGATATTGGTACAACTGGCAAAGTATTGCGTAGTCCGGTTGCAATGGTTGCGCGTACAAAACCAAATGGTATTGATGATAAATCACTTGATGCAACTTTAGCCGCTAAAAACAGTGGTGCAGGCGTTGGCATATTAAATGTTAAAAGTGTTTACGATACTGATAGCCGAGGCCGCATGGGCGATGCTGCTCTGATGTCAGGTGAAAGCATTCCAAAAGTATCTGGCAGCACTGCAGACATTGCAGCAATGAAAGATCCAACTAACAGTAATTACAAAACACGTCCTGCACGTTTTATACGTATAACAAAGGCTGTACCAACTCCATCCGGTATGGGGCAGGACGATATGGGTGAAACCATGTTCGAAATGCAGCAAATTGTTGGCTATGCTGAAGTCGAGCCCGATGGTTCATTTAAAGTTGAAGTACCTGCGGATACCCCTTTAACAATTACTGCGCTTGATTCAGAAGGTCGAGCATTTCAGGTTCACACTAACTGGATTCAGGTTAAACCAGGTGAAACACGTACCTGTAATGGTTGCCACTCTTCACGTAGAGGCGGCGCAATAAATATTAATCCTATCGCTGGCAGTCACCCAAATACCAATTTTGCAGGTACAGGCAACGAAACAATGGCTGAAACTCTGTTTAATGCCAACCCAACTACATTCCCTGTATTAAAAACTGACATCTCTCATACCGATGTATGGGCTGTGAATGCAAGTGAAAAAACAGCGGATATCAGTATTGACTACTCTGGCCTTACCACAACAGCTCCTACTAATGGCACAGTAAATTATCCTGAACATGTACAACCAATCTGGGAAGCTGATCGTACAAATTCAACCGGAGCAGACATAACTGCTGGCGATGTCACGATTGCAAACGGCGCAACCTACAAATGTATCACTTGCCACAACGACAACACACCAGATGATGCAACCGGTACCAGTGATGACTTTAAACGCACAGGTGGACTGGATTTAAGTAGTACGGTAGGTGCAGAAGGCTATGTCACCTCCTACAGCGAATTGATGATTGGCGATCCAATCCTTGATCCGACAACAGGTTTACCATCAATCACCATTGATGCTGATGGTGATATTAGAATCAATCGAGAAAGATCAGCCGTTGCTGTAGCAAGTTCAAGAGGCAGTATCTTGTCTGCAGTCCTTTATAATCAGGCGTTAAAAGCACCTGAGCGTAGAATTAACGATGTTGACGTACCAATCACTTCAATCACTATTGATCACTCATCCATGACAAACGCCTCTGAGCGTCGAGTAATAAACGAATGGATTGATTTAGGTGGACAATACTACAACACTGCCTTTGTCGCAGGCGCTGATGATGCCGGTAGTACTGGTGGAACGACTCTAATGCAATCTGAATTACGTACTCCACCTCGCGGTTTAAGTGAATCTGAATTTACAGCAAATGTGCAGCCTATTTTAATAAGCCGCTGCTTCCAATGTCATCAGGCGTTTGGTGGTAATGGTGCGACAGGTGTAGCCAATGCACAGTTTACTCGTAATCGTTTTGTTCTGACGGGCAATGCAGAAGCCGATTTTAACATTACATCAACCATGATTAATGATGTATCTAACCCGGCAAGCAATGATTTACTAACTAAACCTACTTCGACTGATGCCGCAATTCATCCACAAATTAGTGATGGTAGTGGCGGAACTCAGGCAGTTATGTCAACATCGGAGTCTGATTACACAACGATTGTTAACTGGATTCAATAAATAACAATAAAAACAAATAAAGTGGAAGCTTATGCCGTATCAAGCTATAACACGTACAGTTACTTTATGTTTTTGCCTTTACAGCTTGTTAAATTTAACAAGCTGTAAACAGGTAGAAAACAGAGAGAACACCGGTGTACAAACCTTAAGTTACTCAACCTATACTGCATCCGTTAATGCCGTATTTGATGCTAATATAGGCGGAAAAACCTGTTCTTCTACTGGTTGCCACAATATAAATGGTGGTTCAGGTGGTTCTTTTAAGATATATGCCAATGCCACCACGACTGCTGAGCTAACAGCCAACTTCATTTCAGCAAAATCTTTTGCGAATCTGGTTGATCCAGCCACCAGTAAGTTATTACTCGAACCTTTAACCGGGATATTTTCCAGTGTAGGCAGCCATGCAGGCGGCGATATTTTCACTAATGGTGACGCAAATTACACCATTATTTTTAACTGGATAAATACCCCAATTACACCATGATAAATAAGTTGTTTCCAATATTTAATGTACTTGTAACGTTACTGTTAATTCTCTCCCCGAAGATACATGCAGACGAAGCATCAGAGTATGATGAATTTCAGAAAGTCACTATTGCAGATGCCTATATTGAGTTACACACCGGCCCAGGAAGTGGCTACCCTGTTTTTCATGTAGAAGAACGCGGAAAAAAAATACACATACTAAAACGCAAAACTGACTGGTTTAAAGTCCACACTGATGCAGATAAAGTAGGCTGGGTTAAAAGAGAACAACTTGAAAGAACCCTCACTGAAGCTGGCGTAAAAAAAACATTTAAAGATATCCTTCTTGATGATTATATAAAGAGTAAACTTGAATTTGGGATAGCTGGTGGCTTATTCGAAAGTGAGCAAAGCTTTACATTACGAATTGGCTATAAACTAACACCTAATATAAATTTCGAACTGGCTTATACAAAAATAGCTGGAAGATTTTCAAGTTCTACTTTATACCAGGGCAACTTCAATCTCGTACTTTACCCAGATTCACGCTTAACCCCTTTCATGTACCTTGGTTACGGGAAATTTGAAAATGTCCCTGCAACATCGTTAGTCTCAGCAAGTGATAGTAACCTGGATATGGGTAACGCTGGTATTGGCATTAAATTTTACCTGTCAGATCGATTTTATTTTCGCGCAGAAGCCAGCACCTATGTCGTGCTCGTAGGCGATAATCGTAGTGATGAGTACTCACACTTTAACGGTGGCTTCTCTTTCTTTTTTTAATAGCTTAAACGATAAAAAACATGAAAAAAATAATAACTTTACTTATTCTATTAACTGGTTCCAGCATGACACATGCTGCAGAATCCGGGCGCGAATTACAAACTCAAACTGAACAGGTAATAAAACCTGAAGTTGAACGACGTTATATAAAAATACCAAAGATTGATACAGAAAATTTTGAAATTGGTGCCTACACAGGCCAGTACAATATGGAAGACTTTGGCTCAAATGATGTAACTGGAATCAGGGCAACCTATCATATAACTGAACGAGCATTTATCGAAGGTGCTTTTGGTAGCACCGAAGTATCAGATACGACCTATCGTAGCATTCTGCCCGGCGGTCTGTTTCCAAACCCAACTGAAACTTTAGAATACAGCTATGTTGTTGTTGGCTATAACCTGTTCCCCGGCGAATTTTTTCCGATTGAAGGTGTCGCCTGGTCAAGTGACTTTTACATTGTTGCCGGAGCAGGTAACACTGAATTTGTAAATAAAGATCACAGCACAACAATTTTAGGTGGCGGTTTCAGGATTCTACCAAAAGACTGGTTAGCTTTTCACATGGATGCACGCCGACATTCTTTTGAGTCAGATATAACTGGTACAAAAAAAGTAATACACAACCTTGAATTAACAATTGGACTTTCAATTTATTTCTAGAAAGTAGTGAACGTATATGAAACTTAAAAGCATATTTCCTTTAATTCTACTTATAAGTCTTTCTTTTCCCGCTTACGCAGTAAAAGTTGGTCAGACTGCACCAGACTTCACATTGTCTTCCTCAGCCAAACATAACATACGTCTGGCCGAGCTACGTGGACAAGTCATTATGCTTAACTTCTGGGCAACCTGGTGCAACCCCTGTCGCGTTGAATTGCCTCATTTACAAAAATTATATAGCCAGTACAAAGATATTGGCTTTACCGTGCTCGGCGTAAATATTGATAAAAACAAAACGAAGGCATCGAAAATGGCCCGAGATCTGGGCGCACAATTCCCGATTTTGTTTGATAACACACAGAAAATCAGCAAGCTATATTCTATAAAAGCAATGCCAATGACATTATTAATAGATAGAGACGGAAAAATTCGACATCTGTTCCCAGGTTATAAACCTGGCTATGAAATAAAATATGCCGAAACAATACGTAAACTTTTACGAGAATAAATAATGAAACTGTTATACAAAATTAATATTTTTATTGGCCTTTGTCTCATTTTATCCGGGTGCTCATCATGGGAACCCTGGGTACAACCCTATGAGCGTGAAATACTGGCCGATCCTATTATGAGTTTTACCCGCGAGCCATCAACCGAAAATCATTTTGCTCACGTTTATGAGGTTCGTGAAGGTTCACGCGGTGCAGGCAGTACGGTTGGTGGAGGCTGTGGCTGTAACTAGGCAGAGTTAAAAATGATGTTTGACCAAATGCAATTCAAAACAACAAACACGACAATTTGTATTGGGCTATTATTTTTTGTTTTACTAAGCATTATTAATATAGCAAATGCGGCTGTTCTTGCGGAAGATCGTGCTGATATTATGACCCATTATTACTCCGGAGGCGGCGTTACTGCACAAGGTCCTGCCCTGCTGGTACGTAAAGGTAATGACGAATCTTATTCTATCTTCGCAGGCTATTATGTTGATAATGTTACAAGTGCTTCAATAGATGTTGAAGCTCAGGCAAGTGAATATAGTGAAACTCGTGATGAAATGTCTCTAGGCATCGACTACTTATATAACGATACCATTACTACATTTTCTTATAACACCAGTGAAGAAAGTGATTATTTGTCTGACTCGGTTAACCTTGATATGTCACAAGAGTTTTTTGGTGGCATGACTACATTTAATATTGGTTATTCCACTGCAACTGATACTGTCAAGCGAAGTGATAACGACTTTAGCGAGGAGCTCGATCGCTACCGTTACCGCTTAGGTTTATCTCAAATTTTAACTAAAAACTGGATAACAAGCTTGAATTACGAAGCTATTGCTGAAAAAGGCTTTTTAAACAATCCTTATCGTTCTGCACGCGTACTAGGCGCTTATGTCCCTGAAAGATATCCATCAACCCGAACCAGCGAAGCGTACTCACTACGCTCATTAACGTACTTTGACTGGCGTGGTTCGATTAAGTTTGACTACCGATTTTTTACTGATACCTGGGGTATACAAGGTGACACTATAGAATTAGGTGTTAATAAATATTTAGGTGAAAAGAATATTCTTGAAGTCTCTTATCGTCTTTATTCACAAAATAAGGCCAGTTTTTACAGCGACAATTTTTCAGCTGAAATGGTTTATATGGCAAGAGATAAAGAACTAAGTACATTTAATGACACGACAATAAAAGCAAAGTACACCTACCATATGTTTGAAAAAGACAGTGGTTTTTTTAGCAAAGGTACTGTAAGTGGTTCAGTAGCGTTAATTGAATTTGAATACGATGATTACACTCACTACCAAACCGGTGAAAACTATTCTTATACCGCAACAGTTGCACAAATTTTACTATCACTATGGTTTTAATATACAGGGCATCGCCATGATTAAAAAAATTTTATTAAATCTTATTGTCAGCGTATCTATATTTACTTCAGTTTGTGTAGCAGCAGAAGAAAATAAAAACGCTGGCGCACCTTCTGACGAATTACGCTCACTCGACAGCAGAATCCAGTCACTTAAAAAAGAAGTTCTCGACCTTAATCGAGATCTGTTTATGCTGGAAGAAGAACTGTTATTTCCATCAAATACCCAGGTTTCAGTATTCCTGTCTATGGATATTGGTACTTTGTTTCAACTCGATTCCGTGCAGATCAGACTTAACGATAAAATTGTAGCAAACCATCTATATACAAAACGGGAGATTGAAGCACTTAAGCGCGGTGGTGTCCAACGTATTTACACAGGTAACTTACCTTCAGGTAAACATGAAATTGTTGCCTACTACACCGGCATCGGTCCAAATAACCGAACCTACAAGCAAGGTTCTACAACTATTCTTGAAAAATCAAGCGCAGCACAGTTTGTTGAACTAAAAATCAGTGACAATACTGTCAAACAACAACCTGACTTTGAAGTAAAAATTTGGGAATAACCATCAATCATGTATTTTAATAGCAAATATAAGATACTGCTTTCCATCATCAGCATTAATTTAATGCTGAGCAGTACTGCTGTATTTGCCGGACAAGCAGATGAAGAGTTTACTCCACAACAAATTAAAGATCTCCGCTATGGCGAAGCTCTTTTTAATTTTTATCAGAGCAAATACTTTTCATCTCTCACAAATTTAATGGTTGCTGATGCGCAATCGCCAATAACAAAACAAGGTCAACACCCAGAACTTTTAAAAGGTGGTTTATTCCTGGCGTATGGATTACATAACCAGGCTCACGATGTGTTTACCAGACTCACAGAAGCCAAACTCCCAATCTATACACGTGACCGTGCATTTTACTACCTTGGTAAGTTATTTTATAAAAAATCATATTATGATCGCGCAATCACTTCCTTATCGAGTATAACCACTACTCTGCCGGAAAATTTTGATGATGAACGTCTTCACTTATTATCCAATATATACTTACGCAGAAAAGAATTTAATAAGGCTGTAGAACTACTACCAAAATTCTCCCCTTATAGTGAATGGGCTTATTATGCTCTTTATAATATTGGAGTTGCATATATCAGGGAAAGAAAGTTTGATGAAGGTATAGAACTCCTTTCACAGCTTAATGAGCTGGATGCTAAAACTGCTGAAATTAACGCATTAGTCGATAAAGCAAACCTGGCCATAGGTTTTGCTTATATTCGTGCTGATCAACCCGACCTTGCACCAGAATATCTTCGTCAGGTGCGCTTAAGGGGTCCTTTATCAAACAAAGCATTGCTAGGTATTGGTTGGGCATATAGTTCCAGAGAAAAACATAAAGAAGCATTACGTCCCTGGATGGCATTAAATTCAAGAGACTCTGTCGATACTGCTGTACAGGAATCAATGTTGGCTATTCCTTATACACTCGAGCAAATAAAAGCTAATAATAATGCACTAGCACATTATCAGAATGCAGTTAAACTTTATGATCAGGAATTAAAGTCTATTAGCTCAGTCATCAACGTAGTTGAAGGCGGAGAACTTATAGCATCTTTAAAAAAGGTCCTAAGTGCAGAAAAAGAAGATAATGACTTTAGATTAACAACTCCACCGGTTTCCCTTGCGACACCGTATATTGAGAAACTTATTGCCAAACATGAGTTTCAACAGGCTTATTTAAACTATCGTGACCTGTTATTTTTACAGAAGGTTCTTGATAGATGGACAAATCAATTCCCAGCATATGAATTGATGCTTGAAGAAAGACAGCGACGCTATCAAACAAAATTACCGCAAATAAAAAATGATGCAAGAATTACAAAAATCAGCGAATTGACTCACGCAAAAGAAAAATACAGGAAAGAAGTTGATCGCATCGAATCAGGTAAAGATGTACTTGCCCTCGCTACATTAAAAGAGCAAGCAACAATTAAAAAATTATCAAAAATTGCATTGACCATTGAAAAGCTTAAAAATACTCAGGACATCTCCGAACAACAACATAAATATCGTATCTTAAATGGCATGATGACGTGGAAATTGCATCGTGAATACATACCACGACTATGGAAAGCTCAGAAACAAATCAAACTACTCGAAACAGCTCTTGAAAAAACTAAATTGGCAACAAAATCGCTTAAACAAACATGGACTAGCGCACCCGCTCGTTTTAGTGGTTTTAATGAACGCATCAAAGAGAAAAAATCTCGTATAGCAATATTAAAAGGAAGATTAAAGCATTTGCTTGGCCAGCAACAGCGCTTCCTTGTATTAATGGCAATGAGAGAATTAAACAACAAGCAACGTGCTCTTAAAACGTATCATGCACGTGCACGTTTCTCAGTCGCAAGGCTTTACGACAAGATTGCACTATCATCCTCTGAAAAAACTAAAGAGGAAGATAAAAAATGATGAATAAACTTCAAATCCCTCTCAAGGGAAATAATGCAAAAACTGTAAGAAATATTCTGATTGGATTTTCTCTGTCAGTAATGCTTGCTGCCTGCTCGAGTGGCCGTAATGCACCCTTGATTGCCAGTATTGAAGAAAAAGAGATTGTTATTGAAGACATTAAAGTCAAACCAATTGAAAGACAAAGCGTTATAGCAAAATACAAGGAGTTTCTTCGAAGTGTCCCTGTTGAAGATATTTACAGTGACGCTCAAAGACGTCTTGCAGATCTTGAATTAATGTCTGGCGAAGATAAAAGCGCGGCAGATGATGACCCATTATCACCACAGGGAAAACAACAACTACGCTCTGCAATAAAACAATACAAGCGTTACTTAAGGACACACAAAAATACAGCTGAAAATGAACTGGTTTTATATCAGCTCGCAAAAGCTTATTCATTGTTAGCTCAGCCTGAAAACGAGCAAAAAACACTTAACCGGCTAAAAAAAGAATTCCCTGGCTCAAAATACAGTGATGAAGTGGATTTTAGACGAGGTGAAACTTATTTCGTATTAGGGAAATACAAACAAGCCGGGCTAGCCTATCACGATATTGTAAAAAATAATAAAGCATCGCTGTTTTATGAAAAAGCTATATATAAGTATGGCTGGACACTCTTTAAACGTAACAAATATCCACAAGCTCTTACCGAATTCGTCAAATTACTTGACATCAAAAATACGCAAGGGAAATTAAGCCGGGTCACATTATCACCGAGTGTGAGCCGCAGTGAAAAAGAACTTTTAACCGATACACTTCGAGTAACCAGCCTGACCCTGACATATCAGGAAGGTGCAAAGACCTTAACCCGCTTCTTAAAAACCAGAGGCAAAAAATCATATGAACCATTGTTGTATCGTGCACTAGGCAAGCTATACCAGCAAAAAGATCGTGTAGTAGATGCTGCTGATACATACATGGCCTATGTCAAAAGGGCCCCTAATGATCCGGACGCACCGGTATTTCATCAAGACGCGATTTCAGCATATAAAAAAGGTGGCTTATCTGTATTAGTCATACAGGCAAAAGCTGATTTCATTAACCGCTACAACACTAAGAGTTACTACTGGCGTACACAAGATAATGAAAAACGTAACTTTGTTAAACCCTTGCTCGCTATTCATATAAAAGATCTTGCTACACATTTCCATGCAACCGGAAGAAAGTCTCGCAAACGTAGTGATTATAAAAAAGCAGCAAAGTGGTATGCGGAATTCATTACAATGTTTCCTAATGATAAAACCAGCCCTGAGATGAACTTCTTGCTGGCAGAATCATTAAATGAATCAGGCCAATACCAGAAAGCTATTCTGGAATTTGAAAAAACTGCATACGGTTATGCCCAACATAAGAAAAGTTCAGAAGCGGCTTATGCTGCTATTCTTATTTACCCCAGGTTACAAAAAGCAATAAAAACACAATATAAAAAGCATAAAGATGTAAAGCAGCTAACCATTACCTGGCAACAAAAAGCAATAGCGAGTGCCCTGTTGTTTAGCGAGAAACACCCTAAAGATAAACGTGTACCATCAGTACTGGCTAAAACAAGTGAGACACTGTTTAAACTTAAAGACTATAACCGCGCAAATCAAACTGCCCGCTTACTCTTAAAATCGAAAGAAAAACATGCATCAGCACGTGAAAAACGAACTGCATGGATTATCATTGGTCACTCTGAGTTTGCTCTTAACAACTATGCTGAAGCTGAAAAAGCCTATAAACAAGTATTACGTAGAACCGCTAAAAGAAGTAAAATTTATAAGCCAATGCAAACACGCCTTGCAGCAAGTATATATAAACAGGGCGAGCTCGCCAAAATTGACGGCAAGAATCAATTGGCTGTCTCACACTTCCTTCGTTTAAAGAAGGTCACACCTAACTCACCACTACTTGCTACAGCAGAGTTTGATGCTGCTACGCTTCTAATAAAGGAAGGCAAACTAAAAAAAGCATCCGGAATTCTTGTCAATTTCCGGAAAAATTATCCCAAGAAAAAGAAACTACAGCAAGGTGTAACAGAAAAGTTAGCTTTTATTTATACTGAAACAATGCAACACGCAAAAGCTGCTAATGAAATTGAAAAACTTCTTAAAACTAAAGGTGATGCTACCTTTAAACGAAATATGACATGGCAAGCAGCCAACCTTTATATTAAAGGCGGTAACAAAAAAAATGGAATACGCTTATACAAAAAGTACATCAAGAAGTACCCAAGCCCTTTAGTTGAAGCTATGGAGGCAAGAAACACTCTTGCTGAACATTATAAAAAAACCCGACAGTTAAAAAAATGGGGCTACTGGTTACGTGAAATTATAAAAGCAGATGCCAGAGGTGGGCGCCAGCGCACAGACAGAACTAAATATCTCGCTGGTAGTGCGACATTGGTTCTGGCGAAGCCACTTCGTACGCAATATAGTAAGGCACGTTTGCGCATTCCATTGAAGAAAAGTCTTAAGAAAAAGAAACGTTTAATGCAAAAAACAATCAAGGCATATAAACAGGCGCTTAATTATAAAGTTGCGGATGTATCCACATCTGCAACCTATCAAATAGCAGAAATATATAATGACTTTGCGCGAGCTCTAATGAAATCACAACGCCCTAAAGGTCTGTCTGCAGACGAAAAAGAGCAATATGACATTTTACTGGAAGAGCAGGCGTTCCCATTTGAAGAAAAAGCCATAGATATTCATGCAGCCAATGTAAAAAATGTTACCCAGGGGGTTTATAACAACTGGGTCAAGCAAAGCCTGAAACAGCTCTCAAAGTTACAACCCGTCAGATATGCAAAAAAAGAAAAGGTAGAAAAATATGTTGATTCAATTCATTAGTCAGAATCAATACCGATTAAGCAACTCTCTTTTTGCAGTTTGTTTAGCTGCACTCGTAAGTTCCTGTGCAATATCTACATCAAAGCAGGAAGTTCAAAAACCTGTTGCGCCTCAGGCACAAGCTGCCTATCAACGTGCAGTACTGGCAATGAAATCAGGTCAAACAAAAAGAGCATTTAAATTATTTAATTCTATTTCAAAAAAATACCCCCGTTTTTCTGGTCCTCAAATTAATATTGGCCTGATGTATCTGAAAAAGAATAAGCTGAAAAAAGCAGAATCTGCCTTTAAACGCGCTATACAAATAAACCGTGACAATGCTGTTGGTTATAATTTACTAGGCGTAGTATATCGTCGCAGTGGTAAATTTAACGAAGCAATGGAATCATACAAAAAAGCGTTATCCAAAGATTCTGAATATGCGAATGCCCATCTGAATATTGGTGTTTTATATGATATTTATATGGATGATCTAAAACGTGCTGTCCATCACTATGAGCAATATCAAAAATTTGCAAAGATTGCCGATAAAAAAGTAGCTAAGTGGATTCTTGATCTTAAAAGACGTGCACAGCCTAAAACATCAAAAAGTGACCAAGCAGGTGGGAGGAAACAAGGGTGAAATTACAGTTAATACCAATACTGATTCTTTTCTTTTCCAATTTTTCTTTTGCTTATGCAGAAGATCAATTAAAAATGGATGGAACCGCTATTATAGGTAACCAGGAACTTCCAAAAGTTCTGTATATCGTTCCCTGGAAAAAATCCGAAGTTCCAGATATGAATCAGCCACCGCTGGAAAGTTTAATTGATGAGGCTTTACAGCCTATCGATCGCGAAGTATTTCAACGTCAGGTAAATTATTATCATGCCTTGCATGACAAACCAGAACAGAGTAAAAAATAGTAAGGTTTTATCAGGAGAAATAATATGTACACAAGTATTGTAGCCTTCTTTCAGGAAGGTGGGTCATTCATGATTCCAATCGCTATCGTTCTGGCAATTGGTACCGCCATTGCTATCGAACGCTATGTTTATTTAACACAGTCCAGGGCTCGTAACAGGATGCTACTTAAAAAAATCATGCCACTTATGCAAAGTGGTGATTTTAAACAGGCCTATAGCACATCAAATAAATCAAACCAGCCTATCGCTAAAATATTAAATTCGGGCTTATCAAAGTATAAAACAGCTCAGGATAGAGATGATATCGAAGCGGCTATGGAAGAGAGTATGCTGGAAATTATTCCACGACTGGAAAAGCGAACCCACTATCTGGCCATGTATGCCAATATCGCTACCTTACTCGGACTACTCGGTACAATTATCGGTTTAATCAAAGCCTTTACTGCTGTATCCCAGGTTGACCCTGCACTAAAAGGCGAAATACTTTCAACCAGTATCTCGGTTGCAATGAACACAACCGCATTTGGCTTAATGGTTGCAATTCCACTATTACTTATTTATACCGTCATTCAAACTAAAACAACTGAAATAGTTGATAGCCTGGAAATGGCAACAGTCAAGTTTGTTAACCTGATTATGCAACGCAAAAATAAGGCCTCATAAGAGTCATGAGCAGAGTAAGACAACGTAAGCTTCGGAATAAAGAAACACCCGAACTCAATATAACAGCCTTTATGAACCTGATGGTTATACTGGTTCCGTTTCTTTTGATTACGGCTATTTTTAGCCACCTGACTAT
>Ga0316207_10000898_pt1 | contig 41376 bp, 44 predicted proteins | sample 6weekpyrite_MG_FD_204943 | JGI IMG/M metagenome (GOLD analysis project Ga0316207, IMG submission 204943) | Microbial mat bacterial communities from mineral coupon in-situ incubated in ocean water Damariscotta River, Maine, United States -... | ecosystem: Environmental > Aquatic > Marine >... | reverse complement strand
CCAAGAGGGCTTGAATCCTTCCGCAGACCCGCGTATCTAGCCGCTCACAGTTGGGGTGTAGCCAAGTGGTAAGGCAACGGTTTTTGGTATCGTGTACCGTAGGTTCGAATCCTACCACCCCAGCCACAATCCATAACGCATTGATATAGCTGGATAATATCCGGATTTCCCTCGTGTATTCCGTACTAATCTAAGGTGTCAAAACACCCCAGACAGACAATGTACAGGATTTTCGCCGAAATCTCTCAAAAGTCTGGAATCGGCATTTCCACGGTAGCAGTTTGGCCGGGATTGATGGCAGGTGCATCTCCAGTGATGCGGCTTTGATGCACGGAGCCTCTGTAACCCGGCCGGGAATTAACAGGATCATCTTCATATTGTTGGAAACGTTAAAGAATCAGCCCGCGGGCAGTTTCTCAAAGGGCAATAAACTGCTCGCGCTGCTCTGACCAGATCGGCGAGAAGGCATGACGTTTCAGCCATTCGGAAGTCAGGCCAGTCGGCTGTTTGCCCTCATGAACAGAACGAATGATATCCGGTGCCAGGAACGCCAGTTCGATCAGATGCTGAATACGGCGTTTTGAGACGCCTTCAGCCTCAGAAATCTCGCCGAAGGTCTTCCCGGAATGCACAAGGTCGAAATACCGATAGGCCCGGGCGATATTGCGAAGCAGGGTTTCGTCCGTTTCCGCTGCCTCGTTGCCGATGATGAGTTTCGTCTCGACCCCACGTTTGCGGTGTTGAAACGGCGATGAGAAACTCAGGTGCTCTTCGACAATGCGGTTCGCATCGACGCCGATCCGCTCCGCGAGATGCTCCGCTGACATCGAAATCCGAACCTCACCAGGAGAGATGTCGATCCGTTCAACCAGATCCAGTGCGGTACCGGAACTACCTTCTGTCGCTGCGTTTCCCGACTCTTTCGGAGGCGCCAGTTTGTCACCGATTGTCGCAATCTCGTCAGTCGTAGCTTCATGAAGAACACCCGCCTGAAACTCCGGGCGCTTCATGTGCTGCCCGATCAGAGCGGCAACCTTTTCCTCCAGTTCGGGCGCCGGCAACCGCCAACCGGAAGGATCGCGTGGTGCCGACCCACGCACCAGACGATGAGGAACGTAGTATCTCAGCCGCTGCCCCTTCGCAGACTTTGAATGGCTGGGGGTGAGGCGATCTCCGGTCTGATCGAAAATCCTGCCGGAGATCAATGTCCTGACCGGGGTTTTAAGGCCCCTTGCATCTACCGCCTCCGTGACAAGCCGGACATTCCGGTGCTGCAGGTAGAGATCATAAATTGTCCTGATCACATCGGCATCCGGCTCAGCGATCTTCAGGGACCGACCGTCAGCAGCGTAGCCCAACGGCACGGTCGCCCCCATCCAGAGCCCTTTCTGTTTTGAGGCCGCAATCTTGTCGCGAATGCGCTCAGCAGTCACTTCGCGCTCGAACTGTGCAAAGCTTAAAAGCATGTTCAGCGTCAGCCGCCCCATACTGGTCGCGGTATTGAACGACTGTGTGACGGACACGAAAGACGTGCCCGCCGCATCCAGCCGGTCAACCATTTTAGCAAAATCAGCCAGCGACCGGGTCAGCCTGTCGATCTTGTAAACGAGGATCTGATCAACGGCGCCCCGGTCGATATCGGCTAGCAGCCGTTGCAGGCCAGGCCGCTTCATTGTGCCTCCAGAGATGCCACCGTCATCATAGCGTTCCGGTAACAGAACCCAGCCTTCCGCTTTCTGACTGGCGATGTAGGCCGCACAGGCTTCATACTGTGCGTCAAGCGAGTTGAATTCCTGCTCCAACCCGTCTTCAGAACTCTTGCGGGTGTAGATGGCGCAACGGATTTTCTTCATGACCCTGTTCCCGCCGGGCTGTTCAGACCAAAGAACCGAGGTCCTGACCAGTTGGTGCCGGTGATCCGCAGGGCGATGGCTGACAATGAGCGGAAATGCTCGCCATTCATCCGGAATCCTTCTTCCAGAACCTCCACCTGATAGCTGCGACCGTTCCATTCACGGACAAGCTGGGTGCCCGCTCGCATTGTCAACGCCATTGGGCGCTTCCGTTGAATGCTGGTTGAGGACTTGAGAACCCGTTTAGTGTCCGGTTTCAACCCTCCGAATGCCCGGCATTGTTCATGCTAAATCAAAGCCTTGCGCATGAAGATCATCGACAGGAAATACGGCGGGGCGTCGCCAAATGCCTCCGCCCACGCCACACGCAAGGCGACCCGGTCCATCTCGCCGAGCTCGCCCCAACGCCTTTGGACGCTATTGCTCCCCGCCATCAGGATGCATCCGCCGGTTTGGCGACGATGCGGTATCGTGACGGCTGGCCGCCACCCGATTTCTCTGATGTGATCTCAAAACCGGCCTTGCGCAGACCGCTCAGTGCCGCCCGCGTCGTATGTGGCAGCCAGCCGAGCTTTTTGCTGATACCCGGCACATCCGCACCACTCTTGCGGCTCAGCATCCGGATCAACTGGGATTTCTTGGTTGTGGGTTTGGATTGGGTGGTCATGGTATCTTCTCCGAGACTGGTCACCCAGGATCGAAATGGTCCTGCTACTGAGCAGAGCCCGGCAGTCCGGGCGGAGAAGGCGGCGTTCATGTTTGCTGCGTCGCAAGGACAGTACCGCTCTGTTTGGCCCCCAAGTCCAGTGGAATCTCTCTTATACCACTGAAACTACCGCGGAAAAATTGCAACCATCAAAAGATGTACCGCAGGTTCGAATCCATCACCCTCAGCCAACACCTTCTTGAAATTAAACAACAAAATACCTTAACCGGTATTCTCGTGACATGTCCGCGGGTTACGAATGCCGGTACGGGACAGAGACTCCGATTCACGCCGAAACATGGCCTGAAATGGCCCCAAGTCTCTGTTTGGAATTCCCACGGTACGAGTTTGCGGCCAGTCCGGATGTTCGCCACAGTGCAATTGCGCCGGAATTATTGCACCGGGCCGAAATCCTATTGCAGAGACCCAAATGACAAAAAGCCAAAGCCTCAGCCCATCCGAACTGTACGACCTGGTGTGGTCCAAACCCATGACAGTGCTGGCAAAGGAGTTTGGGATCTCTGATCAGGGATTGGCTAAGATCTGCCGTCGCAATGATATTCCGACACCTGAGAGAGGATACTGGGCCAAACTCCAGGCTGGCAAGCAGGTCCATGCGCAACCGCTTTCCAGGCAACTTCGCGACAGTAAAGCAAAGATCACCATTCGGGCCACCGAACCCAAACCAAAGCTGAAACCCGTGCCCAAGCCAGAAAAGCCGACGGACTACGCGTCTGTTGAGATCCCGGCAGATCTGAATCGTTTGCATCCGGTTGTTGCCAGATGGGTCAAAGACCATGAAGCTGAGCAGGCAAAGCGTCAAAAAGAAAATCGTCGAAGCAGGAACGATATCTGGTTCAGACCACGCGAACTCCCCGATCTGACCGAGAAAGACCTGTATCGCTTTCGGGTAACAAATGCCTTCCTGCAGGCAGCAGGCGAAGCAGGCATTCGGATTCTTGGCGGCAAGGTAAATGGCACGCTGAACATCAGCGTTTCCGGCGAGAACTTCGAAATCAAGATTGTCCAGAAGATGCGCCAGGTTCTCAGGCGGGCGCCTGAGGATGAGAACTGGACCGCCTATCCCGAACACCACAATTCAGCATTGTCGCCGACCGGGCATCTGCGCTTTGCGATCTTCACCTACTTCGGCGGCAGCCACACCAACGAGTGGGTCGAAAGTGCCAAAATGCCAGCGGAGCAGATGATCCCGCATTTCATCGAGCAGATCCTTGAGGCCGCGTCCATCAGCAAAGAATGGCACAATCGTCTTGAAGAACAGCGGCTTGAGATGCGGCGGGAGGAAGCGAGAAGACTGGAGGCTCAGCATCTGGCCAGATTGGAGAATGAACGCTGGGACCGGTTTCGTACAAGTGCCGCGCAGTGGCGCGAGGCAGAGATCCTTCGGTCATTCCTGGCTGCGCTCGACGGTGCGACGCAGAGCTTAGCTGACATCGACGGGATGCCACGAGGTGAGTTCCTGGAGTGGGCGTCAGGCAAATTCGATGAGTTCGATCCTTTGGTGCCGGATGTCGCAGAGGATGACGGCGAATAGGCCTTTGTGGAGCGTTATGGAGCAGTGTCTGGCGCCAAACGAGTACCGGGAGAACGGAATATTCAAACGTTTCAAAGGGTTAGCAATTTCAGGCGCCTGAAATTATGCTGGTAAATCAAAGACTTAGCGACCCGATTGTTGCAGGTTCGAGTCCTGGTTGCCCAGCCACACACTTCCCTGTTTTCAGACGCTGAAAGTTTGCCGCGCTATTGTCGCGTGTTTTCGGGCGCTTGGCAGGCAGGGATTTCAGCAGAGACGCAGATAAGAGCACGAACAGGGCGGATTTCGCGCCGCAGTCTCTGTTTGCGATTCAGGCGGTACGGGTTTGCAGATTTCAGGGTGTTTTGTTTCAGAGCGCCGCGAACTGCTCTCGCTGTTCTGACCAGACAGCCGAGGAGCGGGTCTTGATCAGGTAGTCCGTGCTGAGGCGATCGGGCTGCACGCCAGCTGCGATGCCGTCAAGAACATCGGGCGCGAGCAATGCCAGATTGACCACGTCCTGCACACGGCGCTTCGAGACCCCCTCGGAGTCGGCGATCTCAGAGAAGGTTGTGCCCGCGATGACCATTGCCAGCCAGCTACGCCCTTTCATGATGTTCTGCACCAGCGTTCTGTCGATCTCTGCCGGTGGGTCCCCGAGATGCAGTTTCAGTTCCACACCACGTCGGCGCATCTGGATGGAGCTTCGATTGTCAATTCAGCAAGATTGATCTTCTCCGGCAGGCAACCGAGATGGTCAGCCAGCATTGACTTGTCCAACATCAGCGTCAGGAAACCCTGTCGCAGATCGGCTCGTTCTTTCAAAGCCAGGCGTTCCATCACATTGCCTTGTCTCTGAAGCCTCTTTGAAACGCCTGTCAGTTCGACTGCCGTCAAATCTTCGGTCATTGCGACCGCCGCACCGGGTCTGGTCAGATGCCGCCCCACCAGTTCAGCCAGCAAACCCTCCACCTGCTCTGCAGGCAGCCGCCAGGCATCCGGATGCTTCCGGCTGCGATCTTTGACCAGCCTGCGGGAGATGTAATAGCGAAGCCTTTTGCCGTTCTTTCGGCTGTGGCTGGGTGTCAGACGATCGCCGGTTTCGTCAAAGAGTTTGCCCGCCAGAGAGGATCTTGTCGCCTTTTGTCTGGAGCCGCGAGCAACCGCTGCCCCACTCTGCAGCATGTCCTGAACCTTGTCCCAGATTGTCGGATCGATGATGGCTGGATGTTGTCCATCATAGACCTTTTGTTTGTGCCGGATTCGGCCCGCATAGACCGGATTGCTCAGAATGTGCTGGAGGTGACCACGATCGAAATGCGTCCCACCTGAAATTCGACCGCCCGCTCGTTCACGGCGTCGGGATCTGAGGTCAAGATCCTCTGCCCGTTCTTTTACATCCCGCAGGGTGCCAAGTTTCAGATAGAGGTCAAAAAGCGTCCTGATCGTTTCAGCTTCAGTCTCGTCGATTTTCAGCGTTCTGCCGTCTGGGTGATAGCCCAGTGGCACGCTACCACCCATCCACATGCCCTTCCGCTTGGACGCGGCGATCTTGTCACGGATATGCTGGCGAAAAACATGCGCCGTCAGCCCAGTTGCCCGAAACCCAAGACACAATTCAGATCTTTCAAGAAAGGCAACCTTCTTGGAGAACCGAGTGCCGGTTCCCACATTCCTGGATTTGAAGGTTGGCTCGAGACTGCGACGAGTGGCGGCGTATGCCCTAAAAACTCACTCGATCACCTCCCTTTAGATCAAGTATCTGCCGGGCCTCGTCTGGGGAGGCGACCTTGCATCCTAGCTCTTCGGCGATGCGTCTGACTTTCGCAACTTGTTGGGCGTTGCTTTCTGCTAACTGGCCACGCGAAATGAACAAACTGTCTTCGAGCCCTACGCGCACGTGGCCGCCCATCTGACTGGCGGTTGTCGCCATCGGGATTTGCGATGCGCCAGCGGCCAAAATTGACCAGCGGTAGTCGTCGCCAAACAGCTTGTCTGCCGTTTTTTTCATGAACACCAGATTGTCGATATCCGCGCCGATCCCGCCCAAGATGCCCATCACGAACTGGATAAATACCGGGGCTTTGAACAACCCGGCATCCATGCAGAACTTCAGGTTATAGAGGTGGCCAACGTCATAACACTCATGTTCAAACTTGATGTCATGGGGGGCGAGTGTTTCGGCCGCTTCGCGGATATCGCGGAAGGTGTTGCGGAAAATGTTGCCGTCCGAATTCGCCACATAGTCCTTTTCCCAATCGAACTTCCAATCATCATCGCCGTAACGCTTCGCCAAAGGGTGAAAGCTGAAATTCATCGACCCCATGTTCATGCTGCACATCTCGGCGCTGAAAGTTGCAGCCGGTTTGATCCGGTCTTGGATCGACAACGTCAGCGACCCGCCGGTTGAGATGTTCACAACCGCGTCGCTGGCCTGTTTGATCCGCCCCAGAAATGGGCTGAAGTCGTCCGGGTTCACCGACGGCGCGCCGGTTTCGTTGTTGCGTGCGTGCAGGTGTAGGATCGATGCGCCGGCCTCGGCGGCCTCGATCGCTTGGGTTGCGATATCATCATAGGTATAGGGCAAGGCGTCTGACATGGTTGGAGTGTGGATCGCACCGGTGACCGCGCAGGTGATGATGGTCTTTTGCTGCTTGGCCATTACTTAGGCTCCTTTGTTGGGCGCATCCGTGCGCACCCGATAACTGAGAGGGAAGAATTCAAGGTCAAAGCGGCTGCGGATCAGGCCCCAGACGCCTTTGGGCGCTTTCAGCATGATGCCGATCGCGACGAGGCCCAGCACGATCAGGTAGATCGTGCCGAGGTCGGCGAGGGTTTCACGCAGCAGGAAGAACAGGATGGTGCCGATGATCGGCCCTTCCAACGTCCCGATCCCGCCAATGACGACGATGAAGATCACAAAGGCCGTCCAGTCGTTGACGGAGAAGGCCGCATCGGGTGAGATCCGCAGCTTTTGCAGGAAGATCAGGCCGCCGATGATGGCCGTAAAGGCCGATGTGACGACATAAACCTCAAGCTTGGTGCGCCAGATGTTGATGCCGAGACCCGCAGCGGCCACTTCACTGTCGCGGATCGCTGTCAGGGCAAGTCCACGGTTGGAGCGCAGGAAAAGGTAGACGCATCCGATGACCACGACCGCAGCCCCCAGCGCCAGCCAGTAGCTTAGCGCTTCGCGCCCAGATCGGGACTCCGCCAGTGATCTGACCACATCTACGGGCAGGGACGATCCTGACCCCCCACCCAGCGACGATACCTGTGCAAAGCTGAGCCGGAAAACCTCTGCCATGACCCATGTGCCAATGGCAAAGTAGGCGCCCTTGAGACGGAATATAAGGGCGGCGATGGGGACAGAAATCGCTGCGGCCAATAGGCCACCTGCCAGGATTGCAACAATCGGATGCAGCCCCGCAAACATCGTCAGCGCGAACAGCATATAGCCGCCAAACCCGACATAGGCTTGCTGCCCCACGGAAACGAGCCCTGCGTATCCGGCCATCAGGTTCCACAGCATCGCGAGCGACAGATAGAGAAAGATCTCTCCCAATAGCCGCAGATCGGCGCGGCCCGCCCACCAAGGTGCGGCGGCAAGAACGATCAGGCCAAGGGCCGCGATTACCATTGCCACCTGCGCAGAACGGCTGGTTCTGATGACGCGCGCGGTCAATGTGCCACCCTCGGAAACAGGCCATGCGGACGGACGGCCAAGACGACCAGAAATGCGATGTGCCCCGCCAGCAGTTGCCAGCCCGGATCTACCTTGGCTCCAATCGTCTGCGCGACACCCAGAATGACGCCCCCGGCAAGCGTGCCCCACAGGTTGCCAAGCCCGCCGATAATCACAGCTTCAAAGCCAAAGATCAGCCGCGCCCCGCCAACGGACGGATCAAAACTGGTGCGCACGCCCAAAAGGATGCCCGCAATGGCTGTCACCGCGAGGGCCAGTGCCATCGCCATGCCGAACACATGGGCCTTGTTCAGACCCATCAGTTGCGCAATGTCCGAATTGTCAGAGGTCGCGCGAAAGGCACGGCCCAGCGACGTGCGATAGAATATGAATTGCAGCCCTGCGATGACGGCGATGGCGATGGCGAAGGTCAAAAGGGGCAAGACCCCGAGCGTCAGACCGCCCACCGGCACGCTGGCGGTTTCAATAGCGCCTGCATTCATCTTTTGCGGATCGGCAGAATAGGCTTCCAGCAAGGCGTTTTGCAGGATCACGGACAGCCCGAAGGTCACCAACAGCGGTGGCAGGATATCGTCGCCTAGCGTGCGGTTCAGGATACCCCTTTGCAGCACATAGCCGATCCCAGCCATCGCAGGCATGACAATCAACAGAGCCATAAACGGGTGAACACCCAGCATCACCGTTGTTGACAGGCCCATGTAGGCCGCCAGCACAATCAGATCGCCATGGGCGATGTTCACCAGCCGCATGACCCCGAAAATGAGCGACAGGCCAGCTGCAAACAGGGCGTATAACCCGCCCAACAAGGTGCCTTGCACAATGGCTACGATCCAATCCATTACGCCTCTACTCCGAAATATGCGCGGGTGATATCGTCGCGCGACACGCTGTTGGTTCCGCCCGATAGCGAAACCCGGCCCTCTTGCAGGCAATAGACACGTGAAGAGACTGACAGCGCCTTGCTGATGTCTTGTTCGACGATCATTGCGGTCATACCGCCGCCCACGATGTCAGGCAGCGCATCGTAGATGGATTTGATAATGACGGGGGCCAAACCAAGGCTGATCTCATCAAACAAAATCAGATCGGGGTTTGCCATTAGTGCCCGGCCGATGGCCACCATCTGCTGTTGTCCGCCTGAAAGCGTGGTCGAGGCCTGATCTTTGCGTTCCTGCAAGATTGGGAACAGGGCATAGACTTTTTTAAGTGACCACGGCCCCGCGCGCCCGGTCTGCGCCCCGATCATGAGGTTCTCAGCAACAGATAAAGATGGGAAAAGTTGGCGGCCCTCGGGCACCAGCGCGATGCCTTTGCCCGCGACCTGATCCGCGCGCAATGCGCCGATTGACTTGCCCTGATAGGTGACTTGTGTGGCCTTATTTTGCAGCAATCCAGCAATGGACCGCAGCAGCGTCGTCTTGCCTGCGCCATTTGCGCCGATGATGGCCACAACCTCGCCGGCGGCAATCTGCATATCGATCCCAAACAAGGCTTGGAAATCGCCATAGTGCGCATCCAGCTGGCGCAGCGACAAAACATGATCAGGCATCAGCAGCGATCCCCAGATAAATTTCTTTGACTTCGGGACTGTCCATGATGGCTTTCGGTTCGCCTTCTGCAATCTTACGCCCGAAGTCGATGACGATCAGACGCTCGGCCACAGCCATCAGTGCGTGGACCACGTGTTCGATCCAGATGATCGTAGTGCCACCCGCGTGGATGCGTTTAATTGTGTCAATCAAAGCGCCGCATTCGGCATCTGTCAGCCCGCCCGCGATCTCATCAAGTAACAAGAGCTTCGGTTTGGCCGACAAGGCGCGTGCAAGCTCCAGCCTCTTGCGTTCAAGCAAGGATAGGGACCCAGCGCGCATATTTGCTTTGTCGGCGAGACCCGTCTCGTGCAGCACATCTAAAGCATGCGCTTCGGCCTCGCGCCCGCGAAACCCGGCACCTTGCGTGGCACCGACAAGGGCGTTTTCAAACACTGTCATGCCAACAAAAGGTTGCGGGATTTGAAAGGACCGCGCCACGCCCATTTTGCAGCGCGCCGCAGCCGGGAGTTTGGTGATGTCGCGCCCGTCGAACCGCATCGTGCCGCTGTCGGCGCGAAGCGATCCGGTAATCAAGTTAAACAAGGATGTCTTGCCCGCACCATTTGGGCCCAGGATGCCAACGGCTTCACCTTGGGCCACGTCAAAGCTGCTGGCGTCGGCCACGACGACCGCGCCAAACGACTTTTGCAGATCCTTGACTGATAACAATGCGGACAAGACGATTTCCCTAGCTCAGCAACTTCAGCTCGCCACCGACAGGGATGTTGGGTGCGGCGGCATTGTTGGTGATGACAAGCTCCATGGCGTCGCCGTTTTTCTGCCACTGACCCGCAACCAGCGGAGTCTTCGTGACATTCGGCACTGGGCCCGCACCAAAGTTCACGTCGCCCACAATCGTCGACATATTCGTCGCCTTGATTGCTTCGACAATTGCCATGGGATCATCCAGATCAGCGGCACGGGATATGACATCCTTCACCACCTCAAACAGCGCGTGTTTGAAGCCAATCGGCTGCGTCCATGGACGACCCGTTACAGCGGAATAGCCGTTTGCCAAATCACCTGCGCTGTCGCCCGTCAGGGAGGAGTTGAACGGGTGGTTCGGGCTCCACCAGATTTCAGAGGTCAGGCCATCGCCACGTTCGCCAAGACTTTCGATCACAGATGGGAACAGCAGCGCCTTGCCGATAGTCACAACCTTGGGACGAAAATCCTGCTGTGCAGCCTGCGCCCAGAAGGTCGCAAAATCCGGAGGGACCATATTGCCTGTAATAATCTCACATCCAGCCTCTTTGAAGTCGGCGATGTAGTTGGAGAAGTCGTCGTTGATCGGCTGGTACCGGCCCGGATCGGTCAACGTGTATCCTGACTCGGCTAGTGGTTTCGGGAAGCCAAGTTCAGGGTCCCCCCAAGCGTTGCCGTCCGCATCATTGGGGAAGAGCCCACCGATGTTCTTGGCGACACCGGAACTGCCCCAAAGATCAAGGAAGTTGCCGATGACGTCTTCAAGACCCCAGAAGAAGTGATAGGTGAATTCGAACCCTTCGGCCGGGTTACCGTTGCGTCCGAAGAAATAAGGCTGCCACGGGGAATCGGTGGTGATGCACGGGACTTCGTTGATTTCGGCCTGATCGGCCACAGGGTTCGTAGTGTCGGGAGTCGAAGCCGCAACGATGATGTCCACTTCGTCGCCCAGGATCAGGTCCGCAGCGACTTCTGCTGCGCGGTTCGGGTTCGACTGGCTGTCCTTCGAGATGATCTCGATGTTGTAGGACTTGCCGTTGTTTTCCACGCCACCCGACAGGGCTGCTTGGATGCCTTCAAGGACAAAATCATCCGCCTCGGCGAAGCCCGCCAAGGGACCGGTCCGGGGGCTGACATGGCCAACCTTGATTGTTGGCGTCTGCGCATAGGCACGGCTGGACGTCAGGATCGCGGGGGCGGCGACGGATGCCGCAAGCCCACCGAGTATGTGGCGTCTGTTTGGTGTCGTTTTCATCTTTGCTCCTCCCAAAGCTTTGTTTAGTTTGGTAAAATGTCGTCCAGCTTCCTCAGATGGTCGGCAACGCGGGCTTTGGTTTTCTCCAGATCGCCCGGCTTCCAATCGCGCAGGCCGGCGCCTGCGGCCATGCCGCTGCGACCTGAGTCGCGCATCTTTTGCAGGTAGGGCGACGGATCACCCGATATCTCCAGATCAAACAGAACCTGTTTGTGAATGTCCTGCGTCAGCTCCAAACCAACAAGGTCCGCGTTTTCCAACGGTCCCAGCACCGCCAAACGGCGACCAAAGCTGGCCTTGACTACGTCATCGACCGTTTCAGCGTCGCAGATGCCATTCTCGACCAGCGAAATCGCCTCGCGCCACAGCGCGTGCTGCAAACGGTTGCCGATGAACCCCGGCACGTCTTTTTCGACCATCGCGGGCGTTTTGCCGGCATGGGCCAACAGATCAAACATGCGCTGCGCTAATGCGTGATCGGTCCATTCGGTTTTCACGACTTCAACCAGCGGGATCATATGCGGTGGATTCCACCAATGGGTGCCCATCGCGCGGTGACGCCCCGATAGCCCGCCCATGATCTTGGAAATCTGAATGACGGATGTGTTGGAGGCGAGGATTGCGTCCGCAGGTGCGTGGGCCTCGATATCAGCGAAGATCTTTTGCTTCAGCTCCAGCTTTTCAGGGGCTGCTTCAAACACAACATCTGCACCGCTGACGGCGCTCGCCATGTCTTTGGCCAGGGTCACGCGACCCAAGGCGTCCGCCACGTCTACCGCGCCCGCACCCAGCAAGGTCAAGCTTTCGCCAATGCGTGCGGGACAAGTGGCGAGCATATCCGCAACCGGGTCCGTCACGCTGACCCGATGCCCGGCACGCGCAAAGGTCAGGGCGATTCCGTGCCCCATCAACCCGGCGCCAATGACCGCGATATGTTGACCCGCTTGCGTCATCCCGCAGTGTAGCCGCCATCGGCATAAAGGATATGCCCGGTGTAAAATTCGGACGCTGCGGAGGACAAGAAGAGCAGTGGCCCGGTAAGGTCTTCCGGCTCCCCCAAACGCCCCTTGGGCACACGGGACAAAAAGCCGTTGCGCACCGCTGTTGCTTCTTCAGTGTCTTCAAACATCCAGGCAGTGAGCGGGGAACGGAAGACCGTCGGCGCAATCGCGTTCACGGTAATCCCTGTTGGTCCTAATTCGCAGCCGAGCGATTTCGTCATGCCGTCAACGGCCGCCTTGGACGCGCAATAAGCCGTGTAGCCTGCCGGATGGCCAAGCAAGCCACGCGCGGAGGACACAAACACAATTTTGCCGCCGTCGCCTTGTGCTTTCATCTGCACTGTCGCAGCGCGGGCAATCAACCAGCTTTGAGTGACATTGGCGTCCATCACCCCGTCAAATGTTTCTGGGGCCATGTCCTCGATCTTGGCCACTTTGTTCATGCCCGAGGCGACGACCAGAATGTCGAGCCGCCCAAAGGCCTTCACCGCTTCAGCGACCATATCGGCGCAAGCGGCCTCACTATCTGGGCGGGCGTTGATTTGGTGAACGTCGCCAGTGCATTTGGCAGCGACCTCGGCCATTGCCTTTGCGTTGCCTGCAGCGAGCACAACCTTGCAACCGGCACCCGCAAGGCACTGAGCGGCAACGGCACCAAAAGCCCCGGACGCGCCAGTGATCAGGGCGACCCTGCCCTCAACATCAAACATAGAAAGTGGGTTGTCGAGCGACATATGCCTACTCCGGTCTTTTGCCGTCGGGATACGGGATCACAACAAGCATTTTGCAGATGTGGTTGGTCTTATTCTCGATCCGGCGCACTTCATCGGGAGGGATCGTGCAGCTATCCATCGGGCCAAGAACCGTCACAGCACCATCGACTTCGACGGTCATTTCACCTTCCAGTACGACATAGACCTTCTCAAACGGGGTGCTATCTGGACCGGCGCCGCCGCCGGGCAGAAATTGCGAAAAGCCGATCCATTGGTTTTCTGGGCCGCCGTCCTCAAAACCCTGCAAACGCAGCCCTGTGACGCCCCAATGGTTTGGGGCGTCATAGGTTTCAGCATCTGCAAATCGCTTGAGGTGCATCAGAACGCGTCCCCAGCTTCAATGCGGTAGGCCTGCTCCTTGTCGGTGATCGCCACGAGGCGGATGATGCAGCCATCACCGCGATCCCAGTTCCAAGGGAAGAAGGCGAAGGTCACGCGCTTGCCAGTGACCGCATCCAGATCGCCGCCGACGTTTTCGATGCCGAGGATCCCGTTTTTGAACAGCGTGTTATGGACAGGCTCCCATTCAGGGAAGTCGGTCTTCCAATCAACACCGCCAGACCATTCAAGGTATTCTTCCTCAAGATGCGGCAGGATCGGACCGTTGCGCTGCGGGCCGATGGCCGTGGCAAGCGGGTGGTCGTTGGCTTGGGTGTCGTGGCCCACAACCTTCACGCCTTTTTCGACTATCCAGTCAGCGGCGGACTGCACGAGACCGGGGCAATAGGCGAAATAATCGCCGTCTTCATATTGCTTGTGCCAGCCGGTGTTGATGATCAAAACATCGCCTTTGCGGATCGCATGGCCGCAGGCTTTTTCCAGATCGTCGCCAGTGATCTTTTCCCATTTCTTTTTGGGCAGCGACACCACAAGGCCAGAGCCAAAAAAATGCGGCAGCGGTACTTCGTCGATAAATGGTGTGCCTTGGACGACGTGGGCGGGCGCATCGATATGTGTCGTAACGTGCATGGTCGTGGTGATGGTTTGGCTGAGAACGCCAGACTTCGCCATGTAGTGCTTCCGCTCAATCGCGACGTCCTTGAAGTAGGGCCAGTTCGGGCATTGGTAGCCAAACCGATGGCTTAGGTTCACGAACTCAAGGCCCATGTCGTTCTTCAAGTTATCCTGAAATTCAATTCCGCGGATCGTTACAGTCATCGTTTCCTCCCAAAAGCGCCATAGCTGGTGTTTCGCATGATGGTGCACTATGTACCGCATGGCGGTCAACTATTGATTTCCAAATTTTGCGCTTTTAGTCTATTGGCAAGGCCATAACTGACAAACACGCAGCGAGACATTTCAGGTGAACGTCCAAGATGTACATAAAACACAAGGCATTCAGGTCATTTCACGGGCCGCTGACATCCTGCGTGCTTTGGGCGAAAACGCAGGCGGGCAGAGCCTTGGCCAGATTGCACGCAAGGTCGAACTGCCCCGCTCTACGGTACAGCGGATTGTCAGTGCGCTGATCCACGAGGGCCTTGTTGCATCTGACGGGGGCAATGGGGGAATCAGGCTGGGGGATCAAATTCGGGTTCTGGCGAATGCACCAGCTTTTGATTTGCGCGAACATTTTCGTCCACTTCTAGAACAGATCGCCGCGGCCACATCCGAGACCGTCGATCTTGCGGTTCTCGAGGGCCCGCACATGCGTTTCATCGATCAAATTGAGGGCAGCCAGCGTCTGCGTACTGTCTCGACAATTGGTGACAGGTTTCCGCTGACAACAACGGCCAATGGAAAAGCAGCACTTGCGCAGCTAAGCGACGCTTCGGCCCGCGCGCTCATTTCAACAGAACTCGAGTCCGATGGCGATGTCGATGCGCTGATGGATGAACTGCGTGGCATCCGGAATGGAGACATCGCAAGTGACCTCGGGGAGCATTCAGAAGAGGTCTGCGCCTTGGGTTTTGCCGTCATCGGACCCAATAAAGAGATCGCAGCGATCTCCGTGCCGGTTCCAAGTAGCCGATTTCATCGGATTAGGGCTGACCTCACAAAGAAGCTGGACCAAATTAGAAACAAAGACGTCTCGTCAGCCTAAGAAACCGTATTTCTGTTGGAACGTCCTACGCAAACCCGTGATACTCGATGGCGCCTGCTCGGCAATCGGTGAAGCGGACATAGGCGCAGCCGCAGCAAAATAGGGCTTTTATCCGCATCCTGTTCCTTGCCACCGATTTCTACGCTGCGCTGTGCATCAATGGCCGCTACTTCAGCTGCGTTGCGGCATAGGATATTGGGCCCATGCAGCGGTTTCCACGCTGCGTGCGCACGTAGCAAAAAATCCGGACTCACAGGTCGGGCTCTGAACTGCCGTCCGCCGCTTCATTCGCCACTGTCCGCTTTGGGGTCGGAAACATCAGATGGATCTATCCAAGTGAATGTCCGTGCGCAGTTGTCATCATTTATCCCTGTTCAGGTTTTTACTTCCCTGTTTTGGCAATTGAATTTCCCTGTTATGAAATCGCCCGATTCTCGCGAATCCCCAATAATGATTGGGCTTTAAGACAAGAAAAGCCCCGAGAGGCGCAGAAAACGCGGCTTTTTCCCTGTATTTTCCCTGTTTTCAGGGAAATTTGCGGGAGACTGGATAGCTGGAAACTGCCTGCACAGCCATTCTCTTCCCTATTTTGAGACGCTGAGAGTTTGCCGCGCGAATGTCGCGTGTTTTTGGGCGCTTGGCAGACAGGGATATCAGCAGAGACGCAGATAAGAGTACAAACCGGGCCGATTTCACGCCGCAGTCTCTGTTTGCGATTCCGGCGGTACGAGTTTGCGGATTTCAGGGTGTTTTGTTTCAGAGTGCAGCGAACTGCTCGCGCTGCTCTGACCAGACAGCCGAGAAGCGGGTCTTGATCAGGTAGTCCGTGGTGAGGCCATCGGGCTGTTCACCTGTGGCGATGCCGTCAAGAACGTCAGGCGCGAGCAATGCCAGGTTGGTCACGTCCTGAACACGGCGCTTTGAGACGCCTTCGGTGCCGGCGATCTCAGAGAAGGTTTTGCCCGCGATGACCATTGCCAGCCAGCTACGCCCCTTCATGATGTTCTGTACCAGCGTTCTGTCGATCTCAGCCGGTGGTTCTCCGAGATGCAGTTTCAGTTCCACACCACGTCGGCGCATCAGGAATGGAGCTTCGATTGTCAGTTCAGCAAGATTGATCTGCTCCGGTTTGCTGCCAAGGCGGTCAGCAAGCATTGCCATGTCCAGCCGTACCGTCAGGGAGCCCGGTTGCAAATCAACCCGTTCTATCAAAGCCAGGCCTTCCGTCACATTGCCTTGCTCCTGAAACCTTTTTGATACGTCTGTAAGTTCGGCCGCCGTCAAGCCTTCGGTCATTGCGATCGCGGCACCGGGTCTGGTCAAATGCCGCCCCACCAGCTCAGCCAGCAGGCCCTCCACCTGATCCGCTGGCAGCCGCCAGGCATCCGGATGTTTCCGGCTGCGATCTTTGACCAGCCTTCGGGATATGTAGTAGCGAAGTCTTTTGCCGTTCTTTCGGCTGTGGCTGGGTGTCAGACGATCGCCGGTTTCATCAAAGAGCTTGCCCGCCAGAGGGGATCTTGTCGCCTTTTGTCTGGAGCCGCGAGCAACCGCCGCCCCACTCTGCATCATGTCCTGAACCTTATCCCAAACCGCCGGATCGATGATGGCCGGATGCTGCCCATCATAGACCTGTTTCTTGTGCCGGATGCGGCCCGCATAGACAGGATTGCTCAGAATATGCTGGAGATGACCACGGTCGAAATGCGTTCCACCCGAGATCCGACCGCCCGCTCGTTCACGGCGTCGGGATCTGAGGTCGAGATCCTCTGCCCGCTCCTTTACATCCCGCAGGGTGCCAAGTTTCAGATAGAGGCCAAAAAGCGTCCTGATCGTTTCAGCTTCAGCCTCGTCGATCCTCAGCGTCCGCCCGTCCGGCTGGTATCCGAGCGGCACGCTGCCGCCCATCCACATCCCCTTCCGCTTGGACGCGGCAATCTTGTCCCGGATGCGCTCTGCCGTGACCTCACGCTCAAATTGGGCAAAGCTGAGTAGCATGTTCAAGGTCAGGCGCCCCATGCTGGTGGCGGTGTTAAAGCTTTGCGTAACAGATACGAAAGATGTCTCAGCCGCATCCAGCCGGTCAACCAGCTTGGCGAAGTCGGCCAGAGAACGCGTCAGGCGGTCAATCTTGTAGACCACGATCTGATCAATGCGTTTCTCGTCCACAGCCCGCATCAGACGCTGAAGCGCCGGGCGCTCCAGGTGACCGCCCGATATGCCACCATCGTCATAGTGATCGGGCAGCAGTTCCCAGCCCTCGTGTTTCTGGCTGGCGATATAAGCCTCGCAAGCTTCCCGCTGGGCATCCAGCGAGTTGAAGTCCTGCTCCAGTCCGTCTTCCGAGCTCTTGCGGGTATAGATGGCACAGCGGATCCGGCGCATCACTGAACTCCAAAGAAACGCGGCCCGGACCAACGGGCGCCCGTGATGTGCCGGGCGACGGCTGACAAGGACTGCCACGTCTTTCCATCCATGACATAGCCGCCGTCGATCACTTCAACCTGATAGGTGCGCCCATTCCATTCGCGAACCAGGTGCGAGCCGGGTTTTGCCATTGCGGTCGGTGCTTTGCCTGATGCGATCTGTTTCATTTGGCGTTCCGTCTTAGCTGACAGCCCACCCAGCATTTGGTTCTGCAGTTCCCAGATCAGCGCTCGTTTCATGAACTGCGGTGACAGGTACTTGGGCGGGGGGTGGCCGAACACCTCTCGCCAGTGATCCAGGCATCCGGGCCGATCCAGTAGCTCAATGTCGGTGATCGCCTGTTCTAGCTTTAAGGCGCGTGCATTTATCATAGCCTCAGGCCTCCGCAACGATACGATAGACAGCCCCTTTGTCGGTATCAGCGCGCTCTACCGGAAATCCAGCTTTGCGCAGAGTCGATATCGCGGCCCGGGCCGTATGTGGCTTCCAGCCAAAAGTCTTCTGCATCTGTGCAATCGTAGCGCCGGACTTACGTCCCAGGAGTTTTGCCAACTGCTGCTGGCGGGTGGGGTTCGCCGCGGCAGGTTTGGTTCTAGTTGGTTTTTGCTTCGGTTCGGATTTGACACCCATTGTTCGTCTCCACTCTATCGGCAAAGGCTAACCCTTCGCCTTGTACTGAGTGGAGCCCGGTGATCCCGGGCGCGAACTACGTGTCCAGTACCGCTTCCAACGGTCCATAAGTCCAGTTGTTTCTGGAAGAATGAGAGGAAGCAAGAGCGCCGCCGAGACCGTCACGGCGATCACCGTATCCTCGCACAGCTCGACCCGAAACTGTGCCGATCGATGACGTTCGACAACGGCGGGGAATTCGCTCGTCACGCCGTGATCCGCGAAGCCTTCAAAATGAGCACCTACTTCTGCGATGCCTACACGTCCTGGCAAAAGGGCCGCATTGAGAATGCCAACGGTCGGATCAGGCCATGGCTACCGCACCAGACTGACCTCGACGCTCTGTCAGACGAAGAGATTCAGGACGTCGCGATGACACTGAACCTGACGCCCCGAAAATGCCTTGTCTTCTAAACACCCGCAGAGTCCTTTCTAAACGAGCTTGGAAAAACGTTCACAATCCGCTTCAATGTCGGCGTTACGCTTCGATGCTTAATCCACCGAGTGCTCAGAGCAAATCAACTAAACCGAAAAAGCTCTTACAAACCCACCCGCCTCACTTTAGGGTTGAGGAGAAAGCAGAAAAAACTATTGAAGATTAGCGCATTGAACGAACAAACATCAACGGACCCAAATTCAGAAACACCCTCCGATGCCGGGGGTGTGGCAGCAAGGCAGGGCTTCAAGTATCAGGACCATGTTGCTGCCCAGTACGCGCTCGAAATGATAGAGAATGTGGTTCTGGATAGAGTTGAATGTGAAACGGCGGATGACATTCTTCTGGTTTGGGTTGAAGGCTCTGGCGAACAATTCGAGTATGTCCAAGTTAAAACAACTGAGGCTGGATCAAAGTGGACCAAGACAGAGGTTCTTAGGCGAGATGGGACAGGCCCGACATCGCTTGTTGAAAAATCTCTGCTCTGCGACATCCATGGACCGGGCTCATTGTTTCGCATCGTTTCTGTCCGAGACGTCAACACCTACCTGACTCCCTTAAAACTCAAGAGAGACTCAAGAGGGGGAGAGAAGATCGATAAGATCGCCGATGATTTCGGAAAAAAATACAAAACCACTTCAACGGTTGGAAATGACCTCTCAAGCTGGGTAGAAAACACGTTTTGGGAAGTCGCGGGTGGTGTTGACGGCTTGAAAGCTCGAAACCTACAAAAACTCGCTCGGCTTGCGGACCAAAATGGAGCCAACCCGACTCATACCCACTGCCACAAGATTTATGAAGATTTGTTAGGATGGGTGGATAAGGCAGCGACAGCGTCGAAGGTTTCAGAACCGGAAAAAAAGATCATACACCGAACTGAGATTCTATCTTGGTGGTCAGAGCACCTTGCTGAAACTTCAGCAGCAAGCAAGAGTTCGGCAAAACCCTACAGAATTGAGACGAGAGCCTTTTTCTTTGAGCTGAATTGTGGTGAAAAGAGCAGCTTTGATCCCAGTTTAACGAGCTATGATGTCCGCTATGAACGAAGGGTGTGGCGGGCAGAAGAGTTGGCGGCATATCTAGCAAACTGGCTTCCAGAAATAGCGCTGAAAGCAAGTGAGCTTGTAGGGGTAGATCACCTTGCACTTCGCGAAAAGTTCCGATCCGCTGTACAGAGAATTGAAGCCGATTCAGGTCTCAATCCTGAACATTTACTCGCAGAAGTATTACTGCACTCAGTATTGCGTCACTACAACCAGAGTGAACCGATAGCCTGTAAGATTTTTTATAAGGCTGGAGGCGGTGTGAAGTCATTTTCTAACTCTCACATTGTTCACGGTGAGAAAGACGAGCTTTGGTTAGGTAAGCCAGTTCTCGCAAAGGCAGATAGCTTTTCAGATGTCGTGAAAAAGGTCATGGAGGGTTTGGTGGAAGCTCTCGACACGGATTTCTTAAAACAAGAGCGAGAGGCAATTCTAACTCTTCGTGAACCGCAACACCTGTTGGCTACCAATCTTGAGACTGCGCTGTTAAGTCACGCACCCATCGACGATTTTATAGCGGTGCTTTGCATCCCTATTCTCATTGCCTACGACAGCGATGTTCTGGGGATTGGATTTTCGACGGACTACCGAGAACAGTTGGTCGCCGAGGTTTTGGAACATTATCAGAGGATCAAAGAAGCGCTCCCGGGTGAAACAGAAGAAGTGAAAGTTCGGGTTTTTCTCGTGCCCATTGAGAGTATTGACCGCCTTTTAGCCTTGTTCTCAAGCCAAATGAAGGGTGTGTGAATGGACTACGAAGCGTTGAAAGAAGAGATTTCCCAGAGCGAAGCAGTCGGAGTTTCCTCGTTCAAGCTACTTGGGGAAATCGCAAGGATGGTTAACCACAATGAGACGCACAACCTAGGCAGAGACCTTGTCATTCGAGCACTTGCCAATCCAAGCAGGTTCACCGACAGCGAGCATGAAGTCCTGACAAATTTGGTGCGTAGTGTGGGGCTGTTTCCTTACATGACTGGATCACTGAGCAAATCGAGTTTTGACGATCATTTAGCCTACGAATTGCATCGTGCAGATGGCCTTGACGGCGACATTATCTTCCACAGCTTACAGGCGAAGATCTTCCACCAGCTTATGCTAGGTTTCAATGTAGTGCTCAGTGCATCGACCAGTGTTGGAAAGAGCTTGGTTATTGATGCCCTGATTGCATCCGGAAAGTATAAAAATGTCGTCGTTGTGGTGCCAACAATTGCGTTGATCGACGAGACAAGAAGGCGTCTGCAGAAAAGATTTCAGGCTGATTGCGCAATTATCACTCATCCGAGCCAACAGCGGCACAAAGACAGACTAAATGTGTATGTGCTAACCCAAGAGCGGGCCCTACAGCGCGACGACCTTAGCGACGTTGATCTGTTCGTCGTAGATGAATTTTACAAGATGAGCTTGGCTTCGGAAAAAGACCCAAGCCGTTCAGTCGACCTGAACCTGGCATTCCACAGATTGGCCAAAACCGGGGCGCAATTCTATCTACTTGGCCCGAACGTAAATTCCATTAAGGGATTGGAAAAATACGAATATCACTTCGTCCCCTCAGAGTTTTCAACAGTTGCAGTCGACGTAATTAACTTTGGTCTTCCCAAAGGTGGGGGCCAACGAGACGAAAAACTTTTGGAAATCTTGCGTGACTTCGACGGGCCGACAATTGTGTATTGCCAATCCCCACGTAGCGCGAGCAATGTTGCGACGCTTATCGCAGAGCACAGTGACAACGTCTCCGTGAACGGTACTGAAAACGCGATCGAGTGGATTTCCGAAAACTTTCATCCTGAATGGTCTGTTACCCACGCCCTGAAACATGGTGTTGGCGTTCATCACGCCGGCGTTCCTCGCGCCCTGCAGCAATATTTTATCAGGCAGTTTAACGGCCGAAAAATTAAAATCTTGGTTTGCACGTCGACGATTATCGAAGGAGTAAACACGGTTGCGAAAAACGTTATTGTTTATGATCGTCGAAAGGGAAAGGGGCTACTAGAGAACTTTACATATAAAAACATTGAAGGGCGGGCGGGCCGCATGCGCGAACACTTTGTAGGGCGAGTGTTCATGCTTGAGAAGCCCATCGAAGAAGAAGAGGTTTATACGGTTGAGTTCCCAATTGGAGTTCAGGGAGACGAAACACCAGAGAGTTTGCTCCTTGATTTGGAAGATGAGGCGTTGCTACCCGGATCGCGCGAACGGCTAGACGATCTTTTCAGTAACAGCTCGCTTTCCCCGGAGACCTTGCGCGCGAACCGACACACATCGTCACTTGATCAGGAGCGCATAGTCCAAGCAATTCATGCTGACCTTGTTCAGTTTGAAGATGCCTTGGTTTGGACAGGAGTGCCGGATGGGGCACAACTAACAGCCGTCTGCAAACTCATTTTTGAGTATTTGGAAGAAGATTTGCTCCGGGAGTATGGGGTATTTTCTGGGAATTCATTAGCATGGCATCTGAACGCTATCAGGTCAGCTTCGGATTTGTCTGAATACGTTTACGACTGTGTCGCAGACCGCCAAGAAAAACACTCGCCCAGCGAAGCGGTTGAGAATTGCCTTCGTTTCATTCGAAATATTGTTTGTTACCGGTTCCCAAGGGATTTGATGGCCATTGATGCTATTCAAAAAGATGTTTTTGGGAAGCTTGGTGCGAAGTATGGTGATTACTCCCTCTACGCAGAACAAGTCGAAAACTTGTTCTTGCCTTCCCCGGTATTCGCTCTGGACGAATACGGGATACCGATTCAGACAGCACAAAAATTGAACGCCCACTTCGAAGGGGTGGAAACTCTTGATGGCGTACTCGCGTCGGTTTTTGCGCTAGACATCGACGCGATCAAGCTGTCCAAGTTTGAGAAAGAACTGCTGAATGATGTTCGCGCCTTTTTTGGTGTAGAGCGCGCGACTTGATCTGACCTTTCTGCTCTTCTGGAGCGCAAGCAAGGAGTGTCGATCAATGACAGACCGCGTTACAACATCAAATGCCAGTGCTGGTCGACAGCATTGGGCCGGCCTCTAAGCTATCATGCTCAGTGAGACCACACGAGTATTGATTTTCTACCAAATCGACGACGGCCTGAGCCCATCCGCCTTAGCTCCCTCCACATCGGCGAGAGCTAGTTCCTTCCACTCTCTCCGGATGCGACCACCTGAAATACAGTCGCCTGCGCGCAAGATATTGACGATATCCTGCCCGGAGAACAACCGAACAGGATACCTATCAGCCTCGATTTCTCGCTGTGTCTGTTCTGAGTACCAAGAAGTCGTGAAATACAAGCCGTACTGCCCTCTGCCAAGGCGCGCAACCAAACGGGACACCTGGTCAGGTGTAATTGCTGTCTTGTATCTTTTGGCCTCGCCCAAAAATTCGATTTCGTAGCCAATCGGGTAAGGCATTTTGAACATGCCGAAGAAGTCGATCCCGTGGTCACCGGCACGTCTTGTCCTGACTACCCGATGCTCGAGACCCGGAACAATGTCCGGAAGCTTGTCAATCAGTGCCACAACGAATGCCTCGAATTCTGCGGGGGCCAGCGTAGAAATCTCAGAGAGTACTCTTTCATCATCCGATCCAGGCTCAGGCATCTGTTGTTGCTTACTCCTGACTTTCGAAGACCAGACCTGACGCCTGTCAACTTTTCCCTTCCCGGCCTTTCTCCAGACATCCGGGGCATATTTCTTATCCACCCCGCGAACGTTACCGAAGAGGACACGTTGCCGGAGCCATTCAACCGGAACAGTCTCCGTGTCGAGGATCGAAAGCAGAATGCGGAAGTTCTTGATCGGTTTTCCTTTGTCTTCGAACCAGGAATGTCTGACATCAGACAATGCACAGAGCCCGTTGAACCTGAGCCAACCTGATCGTTGTTTGGAGAAGTGAAGGATGGGTGGCAATTCATCCAACCTGCCCTCAAGCCTCAGGTTATTGGTAGCCTCTATACGCGCATTACCTGGAAACTGGTTGAATAGCTTCTCACGCCCTGAATACTTAGCATCGCCCCAATAATAGATATTCCCACTGGCTTCATCGACGATGTCGTCCCATGGGTTGTGATGTTGAGCGGACATGTCCCGGGTAATTAGTACGAAATATGCTGGCACCGCTCTGCCAGTCTCGTAGTCAACAGGACCATTCTCAATCGGGTCCTTAAACCGAATGCCTCCTGAGTTGGCAATTGTGCCAGCTGTCGTGTTCAGCCAGCGAAGAAGTTCATCATCTTCGAATTTGACTCCTGCTTTATCTCGGTATTCGTGGCCAACTCGCCAGAATTCTTCATTCATGCCACTTTCCTCAGATCAGAAGCTGCTGCTGGCTTCTTAGCTCCGCCACGAGTGCAAGAAACTCTCCGATATTCATCAACCAGGCGCGCTGCTCCCGCCGAAACGATTGATGTAGCGAAGATGGAAGTACCAACTGTAGGTTCTGGCTTTGCATCTCAGCCGTTTGAATTGCTGAAATGGCCGGTTCGAGTGTCAGCAAGTGCTTGTTCCGGATCCGGTCCGCCTCTGCCAGCACCTGCCGCCACCGGTCCTTGCAACTGGTCTTTACCCCAAGCATGACAAGCTGCTCCTCCGGATAATTGGGATCAGCGTAGTCTTCCTCACCTGGAAACAGGAAGTCAGCGGCGTTGCGCTTTTCTGTCGTCGCTTCGCGGGTGTAGCTAACACTGTGTGCCTGGAGAATGGCCTCCGTATGATGCCCAAAAGCATAGCCCGCACGCGACTTGCGGCGGTTTTGAACGCTGAGAGAGAAACTGATGAACCCATCCACATCAGCCTGTCCACTTTCCATAAAGCCGGCTTTCAACCGCTCCGCAACAACCTCCCGCTCCAGGTGTCTGAAAAGAGCTTCTTCGTGCTCCATCCAGGCCATCAGTGCTCCGTCGGGGTCGTCTGCAGCTTCTATCCCCGGCAGCGTTTCTCTGGCAAAGGCAGAAAACTCCACCGTCCCCGGGAAACTCAGGCCGAACCGATCAACCAGCATGTCAAACGCATCGGGCTGAGGTTCCTCAAATTCGATCCCGAGATCATCGAGCACAGCGCGCGCCGCCATCCCTAAGGCGATGCTGTCTTCTGCACCGATTTCCCGCGCTGTGGCCCGCCCCGCGAAAAGATCGAGCCCAAACAGCCACAGTAGCTGGGCGCCGATGGTGGAGTCAGCCGGGCACAGCAACACCAGTAGTGACCCATCTTTCCTCCGGGCTATTACAAGCAGATCGCCTTCGCGGGCCCTGTGAGCCACGGGTTCGGATTCGGCACTGTAGTAGAGATGATATTCCGGGCTGCGGCCCGGTTTGCCCCGGCGCACATCGCTCCAGGTGCAAAACGAGTCCCGAATGATCGGCGCCTCGTCTTCGCTATCCGTAAGCCACCAGAACGCTGCCGGAAAGGTCTGTTTCTCTGCCGGAGTTCCAAGAAAGGCGCGGAAGCCGCTGACACCCTGAAACTCGTGCTGGTTGGATCGAAAGCGATCCACCTCTACAGCTGTGAGGTTTTTGGCACCCGCACCATTAAAAAGATCTGAAAGAACACCGAACTTCAAAACCGTCTCCGTCTGCTCAGCGGTTGCCCTCAATGTCGAGCACCGCACCGCCAGAGGACAACCAATGCGATAGCGTGTCAATCACATCTGCCACGTCTTTTCGGCCTTTGCCCTTTAAGGCGCATTCCCAAACGGTCGCCACGCGCCAACCATCGGTCTGCAACTTTTCGTGGTTCTTCTGATCCCGCTCCACGTTACCGCCGATCTTGTCCCGCCAGAACTCCTCCCGGGTTTTCGGCCATTTGAAGAGCGGACAGTCATGCCCGTGCCAGAAACACCCGTTCACAAAGATCACGGCCCGGTATCTGGGCAGAACCAGATCCGGTCTCCCGGGCAGTTTGCGATTGTGCAGGCGATAGCGAAACCCGCGGGCATGGAGCCCGCGACGGATGATTAGTTCGGGTTTGGTATCAGCACCCCGGATTGCCGCCATGTTGCGGCTGCGGGCTTCACGATCGTGGACGTCAGCCAACTTTGCGAGCCGGTTCGGCCTCCTGAGCCCTCAGGATCGACCGAATATGCGGCTCCATAACCCGCGCGACCTCAGCAAAAACCGGTACGGCCACCGAGTTTCCAAACTGCTTGTAGGCCTGTGTATCCGAGACAGGGATTCTGAAATCTTCCGGGTAGCCCATCAGACGGGCACATTCACGGGGGGTAAGTCGGCGGGGATTGTTCCCCTTGCCACGGCTCACCAAGATTTCGGATCCGTCTTTGTAGTACCGTGCCGACAGGGTTCGGGCGATGCTGTCACCGTCCACCAGGCCAAAGCCAAACCCGTTGCCTTTGGCTTTGTGTTTCGCGGCATAGTCCTGCAGGTATTTCCAGAGCTTGTCGGTCAGGGTGTATTTATCGCTGACAGTGGCGTCATTGCCCAAGGTGTAGTGCCCTTCCGGGTTTTCGATGCCGTTTTCCGGGTGCAGGATATCCCGCATGCGCCTCTGTCCACGGGGCGGCAAGACAACATCATCAAAGCTGAACGGTACGTCTTCTCTGAAGCCCACTATCACGATCCGTTCCCGACCCTGAGGGACAAAGTGTGCCGCATCAAGAACCCGAGGATCAGGCACATAGTAGCCCAGTTCTTCCCTGAGCTTGCGCATGATAACCTCGAAAGTCCGGCCTTTATCATGGCTGCGCAGGTTCTTCACGTTTTCCAGCATAAAGGCTGCCGGGCGGTGATGTTTCAGGATCCGCAGTACATCGAAGAATAGCGTGCCCTGGGTCTCGTCATCAAAGCCGTGAGCACGGCCAAGTGCGTTCTTTTTCGAGACGCCAGCAATCGAAAACGGCTGGCAAGGGAAACCCGCGACCAGAACATCATGTTCCGGGATATCGGCAGCTTCGATTTCAGTGATGTCTCCAGCGATGGGACGGTTGTCGGCAAAGTTGGCATCATAGGTCTGCTGGGCAAATCGATCCCATTCCGAAGTGAACACGCAGCGGCCGCCGGCGCTCTCCATGGCCTTTCTCAGGCCTCCGATGCCGGCAAAGAGGTCGATAAAGGAAAACGCGGATCCGGAGGTGTCGGGCTGGCGCGCTGCGGCTTCCATGCGCAGGAGGTTCATCACGCCGTCGCGCGGGGTTTCCTCACCGCGTTTCCAGCGATAGATATGACTTTCAGAGTAGCCGAGAATCTCTGCGGCCTCAGAAACCGAATGGCCGGTTTTCTGCAACAATAATTCAAACTCGGTCATTCTGCTCGCCCTCCGTTCCCGCGCTCGAGATTTCGCGGGGAATTTTTTTGCCACTATGGCGGCAGGATTCCCCTGACGCAAGAACATACTGAAAACATCCTGATGAATCTGAAGTTAACGGTGGGCTATTGCTGCCTAGCGAGCCGAACTTCGCAAATCTCGCCAAGAGAAACTGTACCCCAGCAAAAATCCCTCGACTTTGCGCCCGGGAGAAGCCTTGCTGTCGGTATGGATGACGTAACCCGGGATCAGATCCGAACGGCCTTTGCCGAACTCACCAGCCTCATGGAGGATGCGGCCTCCAGGGCCGTAGAAGGCCAAAGCCCGGAGATCAATGCAGCTGAGGCGATGCAGTTGACTCGGTCCATTGTGACCTTGCTGGGGGGCGCCAGTAGCTGCCTGCGCAGCATCGAGGCTCTGGCGGCAGGTCAGAGCCCCGAAGGCCGCCCCTGAGGCCGCACAGCCGCCTGTGGCCCACCTAGGGGTGGGATATTTCCTCAGGGCTGCCTCCCCGGCGACGCGACGGCAGCCACTCCCCCAATTCAGCTTCTGTCACCTGACCGATCATCTCTGCGATCCACCGCCACCCCCATCTTTTCCAGCGTGGCGTAGATCTCTTCGCGCTGACGCTCGCTGCGGCTCTCACGGGCATCCACCGCGGGCTGAACTTCCAGCATGATCCTGATCGCCTGGATCAGGGAGGGCACATGGCCCTTTAGCCCTTTTTTGCAGAGCGCCAGATAGGCCGCCTCGTAGCCGTCGAGGGATATCGTGCGGCCCTCCGGCGTTCGCGCGGTAACAGGCTCGGACAGGATCGCCGCGGCATCTTTCACCAGATCGGAGCGGGTTTTCGGACGCCCTTTGGGATTGCCCGACTGTCCCTTCTTCCACTGGCCTGATTTCGGCGGTTTGCCATAGCCGACATCATATGGTTCAGCCATTGCTGCCTCCGCTGTTGGTGACCTTGACGCCCATCTGCCGGAACGCTTCCAACACCCGCTGCTTGGTCTCTTCAGGGGTTCGGGCTTCAGGCTGTGCGGCGCCGGCCTCTTCAAGGATACGACGCTGCAGATCCATAGCGCGGCGATCGCCCGACAGAGCCAGTTCCCGCAATTTGCGGATCAGGGCTTCGCGGATCTGCATTTGCCGGTCGGCCCCCTTCGGTCGGACCTTGCGCTTCAGCACCCGCTGCAACAGCGTGTAAATGTCGTCCTGCTTTTTTGGCCGCCCCTTCGGATTGCCGGACTTGCCCTTTTTGAAGCGGGTATGCTCCGGCGGGCTCATATAGCCCACCGGGTGTTTGGTCTGATCGCTCATTCTGCTGCCTCCGTCACAGGCGCCGGGGCCTCATCGCCACGCCGCATGGCGATATCGGCAAAGCTCACACCCGTCGCCTCCAGCACCGGCTCATCTCCTGTCAGGGCTGCGTAGCGGCGGCAGATGACATCACAATAGATGGGATCCAGTTCGACCAGCCGCGCTCTGCGCCCGGAGCGCTCGGCCGCGATCAATGTCGTGCCGGAGCCGCCAAAGCCGTCGAGCACGATATCGCCACGACGGGTCACGTCTTTGATAGCATCGGCCACCAGTGCCACCGGCTTCACTGTCGGGTGCAACTCCAGGTCTTTCTGGTTGCCACCGAAGCTGTTGACGCCGGGGTAGTCCCAGACATTGGTACGGTAGCGCCCCGTTTCACCGAGGCCAAAGGTGTTGATATGCGGGGCAGTACCTACCTTCCACGCGTAGATCAACTCGTGCCGGGACCGGTAGAATGTGCCCATGCCGCCATTGGTCTTGGCCCAGACAATGAGGTTCTTCAGTTCCGTATAGACTTTCGTCCCTGCAGCCTGCAGCTCCGGCATGTGCCGCCAGTCCATGCAGACGAAGTGGATGGCCCCGTCACAGCTGACACCAGCCATAGCGCCGAGCGCGTCTGCCAGGAAAGCCGTGAAGGTACCGGCATCCATTTCACCGGCCGCCATCGCGAACTCGCGGTGTTTCACAGCACCGGAGCCGCAGACATGGCCGTCGATCTTCACATTGTAAGGTGGATCGGTGAACACTGCGCTGGCGTGATCACCGACCATCAGCGCTGTATATGTTGCGGGATCACGGGCATCGCCGCAGATCAGCCGGTGCGGGCCGCAAAGCCAGACATCCCCGGGCTGCGTCACCGCAGGGCCTGCTTCCGGTTCCGGTGCTTCATCGGCTGGATCATTCGCGTCTTCGATGTCGTCATCCAGAAGAAGATCTAGCTCGGCGGTTTCAAAGCCGGTAAGTTCCAGCTCAAAATCCAGATCCAATTCTGCCAGGGCCTGAAACTCGATCTTCAGAATATCGCGATCCCAGCCTGCCAGTTCAGCCAGCCGGTTGTCGGCGATCACGTAAGCACGCCGTTCGGCCGCCGACAAATGCGCCAGCTCGATCGTCGGAACCTCTGCGATACCAAGCTGCTTCGCCGCAGCGACGCGGCCATGACCGGCGATGATGCCACCATCACCATCAACCAGCACCGGATTGGCGAAGTCGAACTGGCGGAACGACGCCGCAATCTGGGCGATCTGTTTGTCACTGTGAGTGCGCGCGTTGCCTGCGTAGGGAACAAGATCATCCGTCTTGCGGTAGACAATCTTCAGCCGGGTTTTCTCCAGCAGGGATTGGGGCAGCGCCCCGGGTTTAATATTAGCCATTTGAGGGCCTTTCAGTATTTGCGCAGCCGGTTCACCGTGACAGGGATCACAATCCGCGTGCCATGCTGAGCCGGTCTGCGCGGTTTCGGGATGACGCCGGACCGATCAGGTCCTTTCGAAGGGCCGGTGTCCCGGCACAAGATCGGCAGGCCCCCCACCGATCACTTCGCTTCGTGTAAGCAACCCGCAACAAGCGCGCGGGTTCACAGGTCAGGCCGCAGTCAATTCATCCGTGCCATCATTATTGTCATTGGCGACATCATAAATTGCTTTCAGTTCCATAATCGGCCGCGCTTCCGACAGGAAAGCTTCGAACGGCGCTTCACCAAGGCTGAAGAAACGTGCCATCGATTTGGTGTAAATCTCCCATTCCTCTGCGCTCAGGCCTTCGATCCGAATTGCCGGGATGTCTTCAAGTCCAATCCGGGTTGCAGCATCGACCAGCCCGTGTCCGGCGATGACGATGTCATTTTCGTCTACGAGGACCGGAGTGAAGACACCAATGTTGATCACAGCATCGGCAAGCTCGGTGACGTACTCGACAGAGCGTTCAGTGGCAGGGGAAAACTGGCAGTCCAGCGCATATGGATCCACGCGGAACAGTCTGTCCCACAGTTCCGGTGCAACCAGGGAAGTTTCAAGATCGACTTTCTTGTTCGTCATTGGATATTCCTTTCCAAATTAGCTCATGCACGCCCAAAGGCGGCACACAGAAAACTGCATCATCCAAACGACACAGCGGTTCTTGAGATGTATGGAAGGCCGGACCAACATCGACAGGTCCTGTGCGAAGGGCCACCGAAGCAGCGTGAAAGCGGACGACCTACGAACCGTCTAACTTCGCATTTGTTTCCGAAAAGCAGCGATCTGAAGCTGCCTTGCGGCGCTGGTGTGCCCAGAGGCCACACCAGCATGAATATGGCTACCGCCTGTTTTATACCTCGGGCAAGGGAAAGTTTCCCTAAAATTCAGCCGAAATATAAATGGTTTATATAGTTTTTTGGAAACAGTCTGTTTCCGTCGCCCATATGCACGCACCAGAAGAACAAACCGGGGCAGATCGGACCAAACAGATAGCAGCCATGGAATTACGATTCGTGGCAAATTCTGTGACATGAATGGAGTGCTTTATCAGCGGCTGCCAGCAACCTGATCCAATAGTTCGCCGCATGAGACATCCAACGCGACGGCTATTTTGTCCACCACTTCGATCGTGGGATTCCGGGCGCCGCGCTCCAGATCGCTGATATAGGTTCTGTGCAGACCCGACTGATGCGCGAGCTCTTCCTGCGACCAGTCTTTCAACTGGCGCAACCGGCGCATGTTTCCACTGAGGCGGGCTCGTACATCCATTCCCTCAATGGCACCTGATGTCGCCGATCCGTCTACAGACCATCAGTGACATTTTGTGTTGACTTCCGTCACAACAGAAGCGCTTCTCGATGTCACTTATCGACGACAAGGGATTTGATATGGAAGTTGCAGACAGCGCAATCACGGGGGCTAAGGAGGCGACCACTCAGCAGGCCAGGCAACTCGCGGACTACATTATCGAGACCCGCCTGGAGCCGCTGCCCCTGCCGGAGGAGTTCTTCTACGCATCGCTGCCGCTCTGTGTGGTTGATGCCGTGTTCTCGATCGGTGTGACCTATACTTCCACAGCGAATACGGTCACCCGCTTCTGCAAGCGCCAGGATTGGGTAAAGTCGCTGTCGCCAGACGCGCCCCGACAAACTGGCGAGCACAGCATCAGTGAGTTTCTGGCCCTGTTTGACGACCTGACACCAGAACAGATGGTGGACAATCTCTTCGGCAATCGTCAGAGAACGTCCTCCCGGTCCGGAATCCTGAAAGCAGAGGCGGTTCAACGGTTCGCAGCGGAGCTGTTGGAGAGCGGAATTAATGACTTCGGCGACATATCAGATGCCCGACTCGCCGGTGCTGAATCGCTTATCCGCGAGATCCCCGGCCAGCGTAGTGGGATTTCATTCGACTATTTTCGGATGCTCGCTGGTGACGACAACCTGATCAAGCCGGACCGGATGGTGCAACGCTACATTGCGAGGGCGCTTGGAGGGAAACCGGAGCAAGCCACGCCGGATCTGGCAAGGACAGTGCTGCAAGGGGCGATTTCTGCTCTGGAGGAAAGGGGCTACCCCTGGTCCCCACGCCAACTGGATTATGCGATGTGGAGCGTGGAAAGCGGGAATTGAGGCACTGGTTAGCTGAGCCGGTCCACCCATGTATTGTGGTCGCCTAGGTGCTTACGATCGCTTCAGCAATCCGGTCTGGATGATTGTTTCAAATCCTGAACAATTTCGGGCAGCGCTTCCAAATGATCCGGCGGATACTGCAAAAACTGCAACACCCGGTTCCGGGGCGAAATTCTCAACGGTAAAAATTCTTTCATCCTACCTGAAGCACAGATCCTGATCGATCGATTGAGGACGCGCCACGACACGAAGAGACCACACAGCTCTTTGCGTTGTCAGAGGCCATTTGCTGAACCAATATCACAAGGCTCCTAAAATATCGCGCACATATCGCACGATATTTCACACATATTGACAATGTGACGCACAATTCCAATATATAGAAAAAATACGCAGCCTTTGGAAACTGATGCCAAAAAAAGACAAACGCGCAAAATTTATCGAACTTGCCGAGAGCCGGGTGAACCGGGCGATTAAGGATCTTCGTCTTATCGGGAACCTGTCGAACCGGTCTGCCTATGAGTTCACCGAAGAGGATGTGACCAGGATGTTTCGTGCGATTCAGCGAGAGTTGGACATCGCCAAATCCCGTTTTTCTCAGAAGAAGAGCGCTGACGAAGGCACTTTCAGACTCGATTAACCGTGAACCAGTTTTCCGAATACGGCAGATATCATCATGACAACCATCCCCAGCCTCCTGTTTGAACCCAACCCTGCGGATAAATCCGAGGGTCTGAATGATGCAGGGATCGAGACTTTCCGGGATAACCCGTTTCCCGCCGTCGCCAGGGAGACGGGCCAGAACAGCAGGGACGCGAAAGCGGGACCTGAATCTGTGCTGGTATCCTACGACAAGGTAACAATTCCTGCCGCTGAACTTCCAGCGCTCGACGAGTTCCGGCGGACAGCCAGGCTGTGTCTTGAGCGCGCAAAGGAAAAGAACAGCTATAAAGAGACAGAATTCTTCACCCGCGCTCTTGAGATGCTGAACCGTGATGAGATTGAAATACTTCGCATCTCAGATTCCAGGACCTTTGGCCTGAGAGGTCCATGCACAGACGGCACCCCTTTCTATGCACTGATCAAGGCTGAAGGCGACAATGTGAAGGAGAACGAAACCGCGGGTGGTGGTTTTGGCATCGGCAAAAACGCCCTGTACGCCGCCTCAGAGCTCCAGACGGTATTTCATTCAACGCTTTACAAGGACGAGAGCGGCATTGAAGTGTTTCTGAGTCAGGGCAAAACAAAGTTCAGATCCTTCGATGATCCGGATGGGACCAGATACCTGAAGACAGGTTACTGGGGAAATCCGGATGGTTTTCTTCCAGTCTCAGATCCCTCTCTGGTGCCGGAATGGCTGCATCGGAACACGATTGGCACCACCTTGTGCGCTATCGCCATGCGGGAAACCGAGGACTGGCAGAATGAGATCATAGCTTCTGTTCTTCAGAACTTTTTCTGTGCGATCCATCGCAAGGAAATGGTCTTCCGTGTCAACGGCACCGAAATCAATGACCGCACTCTGTTCAGGCACTTTGAGGATAAGCGGATCCTGGATGCCTCAGCGTCCTACGGGGCCGACGAAGATTTCCGCTTTTCCCGCGATCTTTATGAATGCCTCAGGCAGGATGAGGACAGCATCCGAAAAGTCCTGGACGTTGCTGGCGCTGGCGAGTTTCGTGTTCACATTCTTATTCGTGATGGTCTGTCTAAGCGGGTCGCGATCCTGCGCAACGGGATGTTCATAACGGACAATCTCGGCCAGTTCGGAGAGAAATTTAAACACTTCCCTATGTATCGGGACTTCGTTGCCATCGTCGAGCCTGAGGGCGATAGCGAAAGCGTCTGGCTGAAGCGGATGGAGAACCCGCGTCACGATGATCTCTCGCCAGAAAGGATTGCCGTACCCGAAAAAAGGGCCGAGGCCCGGAAAGCCGGAAAGCGGCTGGCGACTGAGGTGCGTGGTGTCATCAAGACAAATGCCAAGCCTGAAGCCGGAGAAGAAACAGAACTTGAGGAGCTGAGCGAATTCTTTGCTCTGGAGGGTCACGGTCAGGAAGACGATGAGGGACCACGCGATCCGGCGACATTCCGCATCAGAAAGCGGGACACAAAGCAACGTACACGTAAAACACGTGAGCCACTGACGAATGAACCGGGCACGTCTGGAGGCTCAAGTCATGGAGGCGGCGGTGGTCCCGGAGACAATGGCTTTGGTGAAGGGGGCGGTACAGGTTCCGGTTCCGGCGGGGAAGGTTCCAGAGCCACCAAAGCTCCGATGCCGCTCGATCACCCCAGGACAATCGTCACGGACCGGGAAGACATGCGAAAGCGCCGGATTCACTTCACACCTGAACGGGATGGCGTGGCGGCTCTTAGATTTGAGAGCTCCGGTCTGAGCGACCCGGTCAGTCTGCCTGTCGAAGGCGGTACAGAGTTGCTGGTTGAATGCACCAAAGGTCAGCGCCAGTCCATCGATGTCGTCTTCGCCACTCCTTACAGCGGGCCGATTGAAATCATCAGTTGGACAGAAACGGGAGGTGACGATGAAGCTCAGTGACGACATGCTATTTGGGCATCCGGTCCTTTCGCACCTGACCGACGACTATGTGGGCGGCGTTTTCGAATGCGGCTTTGACGCCGACATTTCGGAACATGAGCTAACGCTGTCCGCGACTATTTCACTGAACTGCCCTGACCTGATTCAGCTGATCGAAGACGGAAGTGCGGGCTGTGGCTATTACCTGATTTGCCCGCGGACTTATCACAACCGGCTGGTCGAAATGCTTCCCGGGAAGTCGCGTCATCCCTTTGCGGCAGATCAGTTCTTCGGAACGGTCGTTGTCAGACCAGTAGTGTGGTCGAAAGAAGCTCGAACGGGATGGAGCAGCGGGTTCCTGCACCCGGAATATGGCGGAGAAGTCGACTTTCCTGCGTCAGCATTGCTTGCTGTCGGAGAGGAGTTCCGGTTCTCGGTGGACCGGGCCCGGCTCAAACCTTTTGAGACCATTTTCGCACTCGCGGCAGATGATCAGATTGAGCCCGGACGGATTGCCGTCGACCCGGATGAGGCCAGAATCACGATCCATGCCCATCCACAGACAAAAGCGAGCATCGAAGAGATCCGAAACGACAAACACGGGAAGATTGTTCTGCTCAACGCCGTGTATCTGCCTGCGGTCATGGAAGTCCTCTCGCAGATGCGGGGTGGTGGTGCCGGATATGAGCACAAAGCATGGTTCAGGATCTTTGAGGCCAAATGTGCGTCCTTGGGAATTGACCCCTCTGACAGCGCCCCGCTTCAGGATGCACAGCGACTTCTGAACATCCCCTTTGCCCGTATCGATGAAGAAAAAGAAAGGATGTTTGACTGATGGCTAGGCTCTTGCACCTTTCTGAAAACCTCCTTGAACAACTGCGGGATGACATTCCAGACAATCTTGACCGGTATCTGGGGGATGGCTTCGCTGATCTGAAACCTGAACCCGGATGGGCGATCGAGCTGGAGGCAGACGTAGACCTTGAAATACTTGAAGAGCTCGATGGCTCGGACAACCGCTCGGAGACCGATCTTAAGAACTCGAGGGTTGTTTTGCGGGCATTGGGAAATCTCTCCCCGACACTCGCCAATGAAGAGCGCATCTGGACCCGCCTGTCTCACATTGAAGCATTCACCTACTCCAGGGATCGCTGGCTGAAACGAACCGACGATCCGGAGAAGACAACAAAGCTCACGGATATCCACTTCTTCGCCAGAACACAGACGGGCATCAGAGATGATCATGCGATTTCCCGCCTCTGGTGGAACGGTTTCATCGCGAGACACTGCTATCCGGAAAACCCGGACAGGGCTCTGGAACTCCTGCACACCAGTGCTGATGTTAGAAGCAATATGGTCGAACGTATCTGGCTCTCTGGCCGACGAAAACTGGCATCGGGGATTTTCCGGGCAATGGATTCTGACCCTCGCGTTCTCGCGACCGAAACAAGCTTCAGAGGCTTCATGAAGGCTCTCAACATGCTTGGAGGCGGCGTGGTTTTTGAGGCGATGACAGATGCGGAAACAGATGACTTTATGAAGAGATGCGCTGACGCCATTCCCGAGTAGTTGTCATAAGAGAAAGCTGTCTGCTGAATTTGTTCAGGCAGACACAAGGGAGATTGGCATTGGACATAGCAAAGATCCTGTCCTACGGCGTTGGCAGCTGGCTCAACTACGAATCTGCCTGTGATCGAAGTGGTTTGTTCAATGAGAAGTACCTTACAGCTCCAGTCGGTCAGATACTGAGTGCGCGCAGTGGAAATCGTACGATTTCGGAATGGCGGCATCCAATTCTGGCTGAATCAAAAGAGGGGCGGAGAAGACGTCCGGAGGTCGATTTCGTAGTAACCGACCAAAACGACAAACTTCTGATCGCCGTTGAAACCAAGTGGGCTGGGCGTACACTTCCCAAAACCCAAGACATCCTATGGGATCTTATTCGGCTCGAGCTTATTGCGCATAAGGAAAGTGCACGCTGCTTTTTCCTACTTGCCGGGAAACGGGAGCGCCTCGAAACGGTCTTTGAACGGAAAGAGTTCTCTGATGCGAACTCTGCACCTCACCGCAAGCCTTTGTTGCGAATAGATAACAATGCGATTCACTCAACACCTCTGGTTCCGACGGTGCGATCCAGAATACCGGTTCTGAGAAGGATTTTTGCCTCGATGCAGGATTTTGAGTTTCCGGAGAAGGTTGTCACCCGGCGCACTGCGCCATTCCCGGAGAGCCCGAAGAAAAAGCACTATCAGGTTTATGTCTGGGAAGTATCCGCCGCAGGAAACCGTGGGACCTTTTGGCCAAAAAACTCAAAGCACTATCCCAAGGCAAAGTAGCCTCCATTAGGGCTAATCGTCCGGGTATGTGAAGCGAACGACACGAAAATCCCTGCCAATTGATGTGTGACGACACCCGAACTTCAGGAAAGGTTGTCGATGCATGCCCCTGATCAGTGCTGCACTTTCCCCACGGAGCGTTTGGTAGGATCCTGACTGCAGTTTGAAAGAACTGCTTACTCATCCGGGCTTCCAGGGGTGTCGAACCACACTTAACATAATGGCGCTTACGCGGCGCGGCGAAAATAACCACCGCGCCGCCTTATCGTGAGCAATACTCACAATTCAGCCGGGTGGATAATCCCGGCTTGGTGGGCCCCGCACGGGATCGCCGCCATCCCCACCGCCGCACTCGATCCGCCCCGCTGTGCGGCGTCTCCTGCGGTCCCCGCGCTTCTATGGGTCCGGGTCCCCGGTCGTGATCCGGTCCTAATTGACCGGAACCACTGAGATCAGGAAGTCAGAGCCTCCGTCTCTGTTATCTTTTCGAACTCAGGCAGAAACTCGGCGTGATGCATTTCTATGTATCGCGTGATCCGTGCATTGCTGATGAGCTTTGAAACGTATCCACGTGCCAGAACCAGATCGAGATGATCGACACCGTAAGTGTCTTCGACCAGTCGTAGCTCCCGCTCCAGGTTGGCAGACTCGCGCTCCATCAGTTCCAGTTGTTGGCGGGAAACGCCCTTCGCAGCCTTGGGTTTCTCCGGATTGACAAGCTGGTTTTCGGGCGTCGCTGCCAGAAGTGAACGGGCATAGTTCACGGTGAATTTGTTCATGGTCACCATCAGTTCTGCGGCCTCGATCTGGCGCAGAGGTTTCATCTTTCTGAGAATTCGAAAGCTCGTCAGAGTGACCTGCTTATCCTTCAGCAACTCGGCGGCCTCGGGACAGATACCGTCCAGCAGGCGCCTCTTTTCCTGAAGCGTCTTGATGTTGATGTTCAGAGCACGCGCCAATCGCTCTTCCGGAACGCCGCGCTTCAAGGCCATCAGGATCATTTTGTGTTCTTGGATGGTTGCAAGACGACTGATGCGCTTGTTGTAGGTAAAGGCTTCGTCGTCTGTGGAAATCTGACAAAGGGCATGTTTCTCCCCCATGTCCAGCAGGATTGCGTGGCGCAAATGTCCATCGAGCAGCATGTAACTGTCAGGATCGGATTTGTCCGGTGTAACGACCAAAGGCTCGACCAGGCCAACTTCCCTGACGGATGCAGCAACCTGGGCGAATTTGACGGTTTCCTTTGTTTCTTTCTGGACCGCATAGAGCGGACAGATGCAATCCAGCGCAACGTGGACAAGTTCCTGTTTGAAGGCTAGGCCAACCGATTTCGAACGCTTCTTTCTCGTCATTTCACCTCTCCCACCCTCGATGAAAGCCTGTCCATCAGGTTTTTCGGTATTGTCGCAAGGCATTCCGCCCGCAGCAGCGTCACGAAATTTTCGTCATTCAGCAATGACCGGAGAGCTTCCGTGATGAACATCAGCTCGTTACGGGTTGCAGTCGCCTTTCGAAGCAATATCTGCTTCCTTTCAACGTCATTCTGATAGGTGCGCAGCAGGCTTTCGACAGACAGCGTCCGTTTTTGCTTTTTGTCAGACCCAAGTTGCCCTTTGCCGTGTTTCTGCCGAGCCTCTACCAAGCGCTTCGCGGCCAGAAGCTTGCCACCCCTCAGAAGATTGTTTTCGTAGGCAAGGCGCAGAACATCCTGGACTTTCGTATCTTCGGCATCGGCGATGTCGACAGCAACGCTCACAGGGATCTTGCCACTTTCGACCGCCCTGAGCAGCCGGTGTTCACCACTCTCGAGGAGCCGAAGGACACCACGCACATATTTCATCGACAGGTTGGTTTTCTGCGCGATATCGGCATCAGAGTATCCTCTGTCTTTCAAACCCTTGATGTCGCGCAGCAGATCCAGGGCCCTGTGCTGGCGACGAGCCAGGTTCTCAACAAGGCTCATGACGAGGCAATCCTCGCTGCTCGCGGAGATCACAATCGCGGGGATTTCTGTCTGGTCCAGCTCCTGAAATGCTTCGAGCCGTCCCTGGCCGCAAACCAGATTATAGCAGGGACCATCGTCACCTTCCCTTTTTGCCACCGTGATTGGGCGCTTCAAACCCAATTCAGCGATGCTGTCGACCATTGCGTCAAAGGCCTTGCGATTTCGAATACGGGGGTTGATGACCGTGATCAGGTCAATGGGGATCATTTCAGCAACTTGGAAGGCTTGGTCAGTCATCAGGCGACCTCCGGAATTGATACTTGAACGGCCATTTCAAAAAGCGGGAACAAAGTATCGAAACGGTAGGCATCAAGTGACAGGCCGTTGCTTTCAGCAAGTCGGAGGCGCGGCAGTGTCATATCGATGCCAGGGAGCAGGTAGTAATCGAGCGGTTTCCGATTGGGTCGATCCATCCGGACAGCAACAGTGATGTCAGGCTTCAGGCTGGTGTCAAAACGGATGTTCCAGCGGAGGGAGCCCGCCTTGGTTTCAAGACATCGAACAATTACGAGAGATGCAGAAAACTCGTTGTTGATTGTCAGAAGGTCAGTATTCGGGTTCCGCTCCACACTTCCGCCAGCGGCGGCTATCCCGTCGATTGTTTGATCCACAATATCCGGATGCAGGTCCCGCAAACGCCGGTTGATTTCGACATACCTGTAGTCGCGACCCGGTTTGAAGCCAACAAGCTGATAGGCGCGAAGCAGGCTCCCGAAACGCGTGCGATAAGAGCCGCTCGAAGGAAGCGCATCTGCTTCATCGATGATGAGGCCCGACAAATATCCCTGGGACTGGAACATTTCCCGGAGGGCCGAGAGCATCTCATCATCAGTCAGCTTTGCCGACCTCGCGCCTATGATGCCAGCAGCCGCAGCGAAAAGCTCCGGGTCAACAATTGCCTCAAAGGCCCCCTCGGCCCTGACCCAGTCATCCGGATCGTTTTGCACGCGGTGTTTCTTCAGTTTGAAAGAGCTTCGGTTCCAGACATTGTTCCCGATGTATTTCTCGTTGATCAGGATCTGGTGCACTGTGCCGCGGGTCCAGCCACGCCCCAGATCGGTCAGAATTCCACGGGAGTTCAAGTTTTCGGCAATGTCCGCTTCCGACTTTCCGCGTTCAACGAAGGACCGAAATATCTCCAGGACAATGGCTATTTCTTCATCGGGACCAGGTACCAGCGTAACCCTGTCGGTTTGAATGCTCTTGTGTTGCCCCCGCTCAAGAATGCCTTTGGGTTGACCCTGTTCGTCGATCAGCATGCGCCTCAGGCCGAACCCGGGTGGCCCGCCCTGTCGGTATCCGCGCTCGATCAGGCGACATTGCCCGGTGAAGACCTTTTGGGACAGCTCTCGACTGTACTCGCCGGCCATGGCGCGCTTGACGCCTTTGACAATTGTCGAGACCGGGCTGCCGTCGTTTTCGAATTGCTCGGCGCAATAGACAACTGAAATTCCAGCGCGCTTGCAGATGTATTCGTAGTAAGCGCTCTCGTCGGCATCCTGAAACCGGCCCCAGCGACTGATGTCGTAAACTAGGACAACTTCAAAGTCTGCACGTCCTGACTGAATATCGTCGATAAGCTGTTTCAGGCCATCGCGCCCTTGAATGCGCAGGCCACTCTTACCTTCATCAGAGTAGGTCCGCACAATGTCGATGCCTCGCTGCCCGGCATATTGCGCAATGGCATCGGACTGGTTCTCAGTCGAATAACGCTGATGCTCGGTCGACATGCGCACGTACTGCGCCCCGCGGATAGCGCGACGGGATTTTGGAGCATCTGGGCTACCGTCATGATCGTCGCGCCAGCTCAAGTGCTAAGCACCTCCTATCCGTTGAATTCGACATCTGTTGGGAATGGCCGTGATTCCTGTGTGTCAAAGCTTAAACGCCGGCTTTCGGAAAAGTGTTTCCGAAGATGGGCAACATTTTTCCAAATCAGGACAATGGCACATGAACAATTTAGACTACCGACTGGAAATTGCGGCGGCGCTGAAACGCGAACTTGGAGGATCCCATCAGGCGATAAAGGTTTCCATGAACTGGACAGGGGCTTCCGAGCGAACAGCGAAAAACTGGCTTGCCGGGACACACGGACCCGCAGGTGAGCACCTGATTGAGCTCATGCGGCACTCGGATGAAGTCGCCGAAACAGTCCTGGCCCTGTGTGACCGAAGCGAAGTATGCCTGTCCTTGAAGCTTGCAATTCTCCGGACCACACTTGTTCGAATGCTGACAACGGCTGACGAAATCATCGGGAAAGAAACCTGAGCGAAATTGCCATTCCCTGAAAGCCATTGGGTTTTCACTGAAAGGTCGCCAGGTTTTCCCTGTTAGTTGATTTAGGGAACTCTCCCACAAGACACTGATCTAACTATCTATTTCGGAGCCTCAGGCACCAAAAACCGCCAAAACGGTGCGTATTCCCTGTAAATTACCCTGTTTTCAGGGAAATTTGGGGGAGACTGGATAGCTGGAAACTGTCCGCACAGCCACACACTTCCCTGTTTTCAGACGCTGAAAGTTTGCCGCGCTATTGTCGCGTGTTTTCGGGCGCTTGGCAGGCAGGGATTTCAGCAGAGACGCAGATAAGAGCACGAACAGGGCGGATTTCGC
>Ga0316207_10000897_pt1 | contig 41381 bp, 52 predicted proteins | sample 6weekpyrite_MG_FD_204943 | JGI IMG/M metagenome (GOLD analysis project Ga0316207, IMG submission 204943) | Microbial mat bacterial communities from mineral coupon in-situ incubated in ocean water Damariscotta River, Maine, United States -... | ecosystem: Environmental > Aquatic > Marine >... | reverse complement strand
AATCACACGATAAAACACGAGTTTAATCCTTACCCGTTTTACCAAATATTTTTATTGCCTGGACAATTTCATTACACCCAACATCATCCAGATAAATAATTGCCTGTCTGCCATCATCTACTAAACCTATAATTAACAGATCAGAAAACTTACTCTGTATATCTCTATATATCTGTGGAGTGTTATTACCTTTCATTCCGATTATCAAAACATTAATGTTACTTCCATTTAATTTATGCAGAACATCTTCAATATCTGAAACGTGTGCAATTACTTCTACATTGTTATTCTCCTGCACTATTCGCTGAACTATATCCGCCAATATAATTTGAGGTACACCTGCAATTAAACATCGAAGGGGCTTCACATGTTAACCTCAGCAAATTTCTTAACCTGTAGTTTGAATGGAAATTTTTGATAATTAAATAAATAAAAAGATGGGGAAAGTGTTTATAAAATATCTAAACCGAATGATTCAAATTTTTCCAGCATTCACATTGCCAATCTAGATCTTAAGATCTAGATCTCTATTCACAACAATCAAACCATTTCAATAGAGCCTGGCAAGAGAATAAAGTTGATTAACTTATTTTAGGTAAGGACACCCGTTGTAGTAAAGATACTGCCTGCGTTCTGCTACTTACACCAAGTTTAACCAGAATATTATGCACATGATTTTTTACCGTGGATACTTCAATGGTCAGGTTACAGGAAATTTTCTTGTTTGAAAGGCCGGCCGCCATCAACCTTATAATTTGTTGCTCACGTTTAGTTAATGACGAAATAATACTTTCATCATTATGGACAATATTAGATAGACGGCCATTATTTGTATTTTTGGCAATCCGCTGAATCGTTTTAAAAATACACGCTGCTATTTTAGGTGGACAACAAAATTCACCTTTTTGAGTGCCAATAACGGTTTCTATAAGTTCATCGAGAGACGCTTCCCTCGCCACGTAACCGGTAATACCGACTTCAGCACACTCCACAATATTTTCTTCATTTTCCGAAATGCCCAATGCAACAATTTTAATTTGAGGATTAACTGTTAAGACATTTTCTGCAAAACGACAGCTGTCAACCATTGTCATATCCAGCAAGATTACATCTGGAACATTCTGCTTTATATTTTCGATGGTATCTGGAAAATTGTTTTCTGCACCAATCACTTCTAGTGGGTAGGTAGCTGAAAGAATCCTGCTCAACCCTTCACAGTAAATTTTAATATCAGAAATCACAATTACTTTAATCATTTGAAACACTCCTTGTAACAATTTAATAAATAGGCCTGTTTCCCCGTCACTAGATACCGCAGGAAACTGGACTGGGTAATTATAAATATTACTTACACCTGACCAACAATCACTTTCATCCAGACCTTATGGATAAATAAACCCGCTAACTAATCCTTATTAACCAGGTCAAAGATTTGACTTCTACCTGAACGTTATAGATTAATACTAGAAATCCCTCTATACAAGTCGTGAATATCATTCTTTAGTGTTTATCAGCTTATATTTTTCTATTTCATCACAAATAAAGTATTACCAATCATTAACTTATAGTAATTTTAGAATTTTCACGAGTTTGACTGTTTACACGTAATTCGAGAAAATATTTAGAGTAGTAACAAGAGTAAGTTAAGATGATTTTATATTACAGCCTATAGTTAATCTATGCCCCCTCCCTGACAACAAGCCTTCAACTCGAACCGCATCGACCAAAGCGACTTTACTGGTAGCAAAAAAAAACCTGTCAGAAACTGACAGGTTTTTATAAATATGGTGGGCCGTCCGCGACTCGAACGCGGGACCAATGGATTAAAAGTTGTCGGCATCCTTAGAAAAAGCCTATTGCACGGCGCTTTTAGCTAAAAAAATAGCAAAAATGACACTAAATGTGACACAAAACCGTTATTAACCCAGCATATCAGCTGCAATCTGTTGATTGTTTTGGCGGGTATTGAAATACAGCATTGTAGTGGCTAATGTTGAATGATCTGCAAGATGTTGCACTTTTACAGGGTCTACTCCGTTGTTTAGTAACCAGGTTATAAATGTGGCCCTTACTCCCCAGTGGAACGGCTTAACCCCTTTCGGTAAACCCAGTGTCATACAACATTCTTTCATGCCCCTTGTTAAACCCGCTGTATCAGACGACCAGGGGCCACCTTTCCCATTGTCCAGAAAATATTTTTCTTCCGGTGAACGCCACTTTAAATCTTGAACTAAAAAATTCATTAAGGTCTTGTTTATAGGTTTATTCGGCCACTTTAGCTTTTTGGGGCTCCAGTTCAAATCTGGATTATCTCGAATTCTAATAATGCCTTTCTCAAGGTCGATATTTTCCAGTTTTAGCGACCAGATAGCACCGGTTCTTAAAATAGTATGCCTGGCTAATATGAAAGCCCTGTTTAAATTACAGTATTTTCTATCTAGCCGTTTTGGGTTTGGCCCGCTGGCCTGGTGCTTCAAAAATTCCTCTAATAAGTTGACTTGATCAATGGTGAAAGTCTCCATTTCTTTTTTAGGAACTTTAGGCATGATTACTTTTTTGGGCGCGTCTAAATAATCTGAAGCATGGCACCAGTTTAATAGTATTCTGAAAACGCGGGCGTGCTTGTGCTGTGTATCCATACTTATAAATTCATCCTGTTTGCGCTGGTTTTTTGTATTTGCAAGACCGTGTAAAAAATCAACGTTATAAGCGCGGTCAAACTCTTTGATTAAATGATTTTTGTTTATTTTAATATAAAGTTTTATAGAACGGTTATAGTCACGCGCTGTTTCTTTTGATTGTAGTTTTTTTATTTCTTCTAGCCAAACGTCAGCCGCTTCTCTAATGGTTGCCTTTTTTTTGTTGCGCTTTATTTTCTCTTTTAGCCTGCGGCTGTTGTCTCTTTCGTCTGCTATTTCACGTTTTTTCTTGTAGTAAAGTTTAGAAATAAAATCATCTTGCTCACTGCCTGGCAAGCTATCGAACGTGCTTTTTTTGCACAATACACGACGTGTGCCACGCCGACCAGGAACATGTCCTTTTTCAAAATCATCGGGGTATATACCAATAATTGAATCGCCTCGTATCTGTATAGGGTCACGAGCCATAATATTTAATCCTTTAAAATTAAGAACGGCCACCATGCCAAATGACACGGCCTTGAATATTTAGTTTTTTATATTGTTCATCAGTGATGGTTTGATCAGTATCAGAATTGATACTGTCGGTTTTAATCGTGGCGCTACCATCGATGTTAATACGTATATCAACAACACTAATAACATCATTAACATTAACAACAAACCTTCCGCTACCTTGCTTATTGCTAGTGTCGATTAAGACTATAAAGTCTTGCTCAAGTTGATCTAAATTTATTTTATAGTCAATTTTCCATACACGACAATTAGCCGGTTTAGTTTTTAATTCTTGCTCCAAAAAATCAGGATTAAATGAAAGTTCAAGCTTTTGGTTTTCATCTAGCGGCATGACCTCATTGAAACTACTGGTGTATTCCCACAAATCGGCATCACTCATCTGCGGGCCTTCACCAAGCGCTATCCACTTTAATTCAAACCCGGTTGCATGTGCTATTAGAGCTGCATTGTCCAGTGAGGTTTTCGTTTTTTGAGCGGATATGCTTCCCAGCATTGAAGTACTTATTCCAGTAATTTCAGATATATATTTAGGCCCTTTTGTTTTTACTGCGTATGCCAAACGCCCTTTTAATGTATTCAAGTCTAGTCCTTCCATGTTGCTTGTTTTAGCCATTTCACCCTCACCGAGTTGTATATTATTGTTGACAAACCGATATATCGTGCTATAAATACGATATATCGTTGATATGAGCACTATATGCGCTTATAGAGTGCATAATAGTGTTGATTATGACGTTATATGGCTAATTAAACAACTTTAGGAATGATTATGAACACCGATAAAGACCACTTAAGCGACCCAAATCTACCAACGGCAATAATGATTGTTAAAAGCAATGAGCTTTACCTTTCTTTTAAGGGGGCTTGCCAAAAACTAAGCATTTCTACAAGTACTGGCCGATTGTGGAGAAATGATGAAGAAAAACAATTTCCTGAGCCTGTTGTGATCAATGGTGTGAACCGGTATCGAGATAGCGATATTGAAAAAATGATTGCTGATCAGAACAAAGATACTGAAGAAAAATCCATCATTAATAAATCAAGCAACTTAAAAAAGAAGGCCTAGGTTATGCGTGAGTTCGATTTTATGGGGAAACTAAAACACGGCTACGCTGTAGCAATCATAGACGACACCAATTTTATTAAGCACTTTATAGGTGGCCTATTGTGAGTAGTAATTCTATGTTCAATGAAAAATTAAAATCTCGTTATGCAGATGCTTTAATTAATGACAAAATTTTTAAATTTAAAAAAGCAGCTAATGGTAGTTTAACTCGCGGCACTTGCCCTGCTTGCGAAGAAAAAGAAGTGTTTGCCCATGCTGATAGACCGTGGAAAGTTCAGTGTAACCGTCTTACTAACTGTGACTATAACGAGACTACAGCCAGCTTATACCCTGAAATAGTTGAGGCAATAATCGCTGAATCTAAAAACGACCCTTCAAACCCTAACGCTGTAGCAGATACCTATATGCGGCTTAAGCGTGGGTTCCCCACGTCAACTATTTCAAATTGGTATAGCCAAAACTACTTTGATAAAAATGGAATTAAATCACCAACCGTCCGCTTTGTACTCGATGCTGAACGAAATGTATTTTGGGAACGGTTAATAAACCAGGGAAAGAAAGACGGCCAGCGCCAGAACATGGGCGGCCAGCGTCGAAAGCTTAACCAGGATGACCCAAATTATAAAGAGCTTAATGGTAGCCTGGTTAAAGGCTTGTGGTGGACACCACCTGGCCAGGTTATTAATGACGGTGACAGCGTTTACCTGGTAGAGGGTATTTTTCATGCCATAGCTTTGCATTTAGCAGGATATAAAGTGGCTGCAACCATTGGGGCGGGTTACTTCCCATCTGAAGCTATTAAGCCTTACCTGGGTAAAAACATTATTTGGGTATGGGGACTGGACTTTGATAAGGCCGGTATCACCTACATGGCCAAGCACAGAAAGCACATGGATGAAATGGGCGAAACCAGCACTATGGCATTGACCGGTAGTGACTCTGAAGACTGGGACGACTTTTATAAAAATAAAACACTCAGTAAAGATAACCCACGCTTTATGAATGACTGTTTATACCGTGGACTTTTAGCAGCAGCTAAAAATGTAGATAGAAAAGCATTTGTATTTTTCAGGGAACGCGGCAGGCATTTTTTTGTAATTGATTTTAATAATGCTTTGTACAGTGTGTCTGTTGATGCAGGCAAAGAAAATGTTTCAATTAATGATTTAAAGCACCTTGAAGATGACGCTTTATACGACCACAAACAAGTACCCGGTGAATTTACTAAATATTCTACTATTAAAAAAATAAGTCCATGCTTTCCTCAGTTTTTATATGCAGAAAGAAATCAATTAACCCGTGAACTTAGTTTTTTTGTCAGGGTTGATTTTTCAAACGGTGCGCCACGTGTTCAGGAATCATTAGATAAAAATGCACTGGAAAGCGCTAAGGGATTTCATAAGTCATTGGTTGGTATTGCTGCCGGTGGTGCATTTTATGGATTTGATCGAGAATTTAGATTTATTTATGACGGCTGGTTTCGCCATAAAAAAGCCAGTGAGGAAGTAAAGACCATAAACTATATGGGATATGACGCTGTTTTTGGTGGCTATGTATTTGATAAGTTCGGTATAAAGAACGGTCAATACATTGAAAAAGATGAAATTGGTTTAATTCAATATAACGATAAAAAAACAAAATCAACTTTAAAAGATATTAACTTTGTTAAGCCAAATGTTAATGCAGAAGTTAACTGGTTAAACGATATAGATACCGCTTTTGGAATAAACGGCTTAATTACCATTGCATATTGGTTTGGTACTTTTTTCTCTGAACAACTTAGAAAACATTATGGCTGGTATCCATTCTTAGAAATGAGTGGTAAGCCTGGCACAGGTAAGTCAACCATTCTTGAATTCTTGTGGAAAGCCAGTGGGCGCTCTGGCCGTTATGAAGGTATCAACCCAACCAAATATTCAAAAGCTGGCCGTGGTAAAGCCATGACTAAACTATCTGGCTTTCCTATGGTAATGGTTGAAGGTGATACAACAGAGGCAAAGCAAGCCTTTGATATTAACGAAATGAAAGATGCCTTTAACGGTGGGCCAGTTCGCGGCATTGGTTTGCCCACTGGCGGTAGTGAAACCATAGAACCGCCATTTAAGTGTGGGTTTATAGCTGCGCAAAATGCTGAAGTTGATTGCGAAAAAGCAATGATCAGTCGATTTGTTCATTTGCACTTCACTGAATCGCATTTTAGTACTGAAGGTTTTGATTTGTTAAGAAAGTTCAGAGATATGAGTCATGAGGATGCGGCCATCTTTGCTTATAAATCCATGACAAATGAAACAAAAATATTTTCTGATATTCAAGAACATTATAAAAAAATACTCAATGAATTTAGAGCCATTGACAAAATATCAATGGTAAGAATACAGGAAGTACATGCCTTAATTTGTGCCTGTTTTTTTGCATTAGATAATGTGTTTGGTGGTGATGTGGCCAGACATGGAAATCGGGTAAAAAATTATCTTATTAGCCGTGCAACTGAGCGTCAGGAACGTATGAGTAGTGACCACCCAGATATAGAAAATTTCTGGCAGGTGTTCGAGCTTATTAACGTTACCCAGGAGAAAGACCCTGACTACCACTACACGAATAAAAAAATGGATGTTGAAGTTTTAAACCATAGCAAAGACCCGGAACTGATTGCTATTAATTTAAATGAAGTAGCCGCTAGAGCAGACAGCTACAGACACAGATTACCCCTGGTTAAAGTCCTCAAAAAGCTATTGGTACATAGCACCCATTATCAATATATAGGGGCAAAAAGCATTAATTCAAAAATCACTGAAAAGGCTAAACACTGCCTTGTTTTCAGACGTTGCCAGAATTTTGGGGGGGGGTCGGGAAAAGCCTAATTTTTCTAATTATTGAAAATATTTCTATATTTATTAATTAATTCATGTACTTAGGTGATTTTCATTTTCTAATTATTTTCTAATTTTTTCTAATCGGATTAGAAAAACGATTAGAAAAAAATTAGAAAAAGCCATAAGAAAAAACCTTTAAATATCAATGATTTAACTTTTAATTAGAAAACGATTAGAAAAAAATTAGAAAAAAATTAGAAAATTGAAAACAGCTAATACGTTGTTACATGGGGGTTTCGTAGGTTTAAGGGGACTCGATTAGAAAAATTAGGGTTTTCCCAGCCCCCCCCCATAAATATGAGTGAAAAAGGGTGATATATGGACAATTTAGACAATTTTGATGAAAACGAACTGAAAGCACTTTTTGTACTGATTAGCCGTTTTGGTTGGGCAGATGCAATGAACTTAGCAGCTTCTGAATATGAAGCCAGGTGCATGATAAATGCTTTATACAAATTAGAAAAAATACTACTGAAGGAGTGAACCAATGACTGATAAACAGCGAACTTTTATAGATGAACTTGGGCAAAGCTGGCCGTCACTCGATGGTGTGCATTTCAGAATTATATGTGAGGTTGGAGATAACCCAGGCCAAAGCATGGCAGAAATAGCATTGCGTTTAGATATGAGCATGACCACTGTTTTTCATAAAGTAACGTCTATGAAAAACCTCACCAAAAAGCGCAAACCAATCAGCTTACTCAGTGTTCATTGCTGTGAAATAGATAAGCGTAAAAAGCGAGTTAAATTAACCAAAGCAGGTTATGAAATTGCAAAAATATTGCAGCCTTTAAACTCACCAATTGAAGACACAAAAATTATAAAAAAAGATAAAGAGCAATTAGATTTTTTCTTACGAAACAAAAAATAATATTTATTAATAATAAGGTAATTATATGAACATTAAATATATAGATGAAGATACTAACTTAGCCTTTAAGTCACAAAATAAATTGATCTTACTGCTTGGTGTCATCCTTGCGGGCGTATCTATTATGTGTGAAGTGTTGTTTTTTATAGATTTCACTGAATCAGTTACGGATAAAGTCATTGCTACAGTAACAGCCGTTGCTTTAGTTGGGTGTCAATTTGTGTTTTTGGGTGCTGCTATGCATATGGCACGGCTTAAAAAAACAGTACTCAGCATTCTGTTAAGTATCGCATTGTTGTTTCTGTTGATAATCAGCGTTTCTGGAACTGCCAGTTTCTTTGAAAGTCGTTTTGTTTCTCAAAATAATATTAATTTAAAAAACAGTGATGTTTATCTATTTCAGAAACAATTAATAAGTGATTTAGGCGAACAGAACAAAGCATTAAAGACCGCCGCAATAACCGCAAATGACAAAGGCAACTCATGGGATGCTGGACGACTATTAAGAAGCGCTCAGAAAGCGGCAAATTCTCAAGCTGACGCGATTAATAAGCTTAGCTCGATACAAACCACCACTAAAACCGCCGGGGCCTCTCTAGCGGCATTTACTGGGGAGTTAAGGTGGGGGCTCTGGTTTGTTATGGCGGCTCTAGTTGATATCTGTGCATTGCTTTGCTTTGCAGTAACAAATTCTTATTGTTCTTCTGTGAAGATTTCAAAAACAAGTATTAAACACAACAAACAAAAGAAGATTAAACAAGCTGTCATAAATGAAGGCATTGATGAAGTCATTAAAAACGAAATCATTAATGGGAAATTTGGAATGTCGCCTCGTGTTAGATCAGTTATGACCGAGCATAAAAAAGGACATTCGTTTATAAAAAATATTTTTGAAGATTTAATTGCTATGGGAGTGCTTGAACGTATTGAGGGTGGCCGAACCTTTAACCTGGTTGAGCAGACATGAAACATGATAAATGCTACTGGTCACCTGATTATGTAATGCCTGAACCTTTTGTAAAAAGTAAATCTGATTATGAAAACTATATTTGTATAGATAATTTGGAAGAATCAGAAAAACAAATTCTCTGGCGTGAAATAAAAAACAAAGAACCTGATTTAGCACAATTAATGATCGATGATACTTTTAATAAGTTTAAAAAAGCCTTTGGCGCTGTTCATGTAATTGAACAAAAAAAACATAACCAACTAACAGATGAGGGTAATTAAAACATAATGACTACAAACGAAGAAAAACTATTAAATATTAATAATAAGATGGCTAAAGAACTACAGGCATTTGTTGACGATGCGAAAGATTCTGGAAGCCAGCTTGAATCAGTTGAGTTACTACTCAAGGAAAATGACCAGGTAATAAACAGCATCGTACCTTGGCAGAATAAAATTCATAAAGATTGTAATAATGAAGTAATCCATGCACTTAAATTTAAGTGATAAATATTTTTATATCAATTAATGAGGTTATATAGATGGGCATTAAAAGAGTTAAAGAAAGTAAGTATATAGGTGATGAATTATCCGTTGAAATGGATATTGATCATATTGACGGTGAATATCTGGACACAAAGATAAATATTGATGGTGATTTTTGGGTGGAGGGTAATCGTCGTAAAGAGTTTTCTGAAAAGCTTGAAAAGCTTATAGACGAATACAGAATTTAATTTATTAAATAGGAGAGACACAATGAGTCAAGATCGATTTTTTAGACTACTAGAACGCGCACCAAGAATAAAGGGCCTATGGGTCAAAGAAAAACGTGAACTACTTGTCGATCAGTTTGAGTCACAGCTTTGCGTAATGAGTTCAGGTGAAATACAAATGGCTAAGTTTTTCGCATCTATCTGGTTTCATGATAACAAGCGTTACGGTTTTGATATTGTTGATGCAGTAGCCAGTATTGATAAAGAAGAAAGAGACATCATTATTGAATGGCTGAACAGCCCTTTTTATCCATAGAGTATTGATAACTTAACAACACAGCATAAAAAAATTAAAGAGGAAATATTATGGCACTTAATTATGTTGCACAGATAATTATTGATTCAATGGAAAGCCAAACAGTTTTATGTTCATCTTACATTGATGAAAAACGCGAAGTTCTAAAAGATACAAACAAATTTCAAGCATTGTTATATCTGAATAACTGCGACGTTGATACTCAGCGTGATGTTGCAAAAAGACTAGGTATAACTCACGGAAATTTATATATAACAATTAAAACTTTACAGTATTGTTAATAACTGATCGACACACAAACAAAGGCGAATAAGCATGATTCTAAAAATTGGAAAAAAAATATTCAAAAACAGTAATGTCCCAATGATGGTTTCTTTAACTAAACAAGACAAAATAAACATTAAAAATATGCTTCCCGAATGCTCAAGATATGCTGTCTTTCCAGATGGTTTTTTTAGCAATGATGATGAAGCAATTTCATGGATGAATGACCCATTAACTGTCTTAGACAAACATAACAATCTAAATAGTAGTGTGTCAGACGCAAACAGTCTTGTTCTTCATGGAATGCCAGTTACGGAATCACTTCCGAAGGATGGTGAAGCAATATTGTTTTTAGTTGATAACACTAATGAAGATAAAAGCAGGCCATTAGATACATGGTTTGGTTATAAAATTGGTAAAAAATGGATGGGCATTGCTGAAGATAATGAGGGTTGGCAAGAAATGGCAGGCCAAGTAATTAGCTGGTTACCATTCCCACAACTATCCACAGAAATCAATTGCGAAAATAAAGTAATTAATAACTGGTGCAATAATGAAGATGTAAAGCTTGTACAGTTACGTGACCAAACGTCTGGCGCAAAGGGTACTAATACGTTCAATGGGAAAAAGCTGTACATGTGCAAAGCGTGCAGAAAGTCGAACCAGGGAATGATTAAATTTGTGAAAATTACCTAACATTATTTCTATCATGCAATGCAATAACCAGAAGATGGCAACTAATAATATTAGTTATTTAGCTAATATTATTAGATTTAATGCTTGACAACCTAATATATAACTAATATTATTAGCTTTAAGCAATGGGAAAACTTATAATATGTTTACAATCGAATGGACAAAGAGAGCAGTTAAGCAACTCAGTAAAATTCAACCGCAGAACCAGAGACGTGCTATAGGTAGTGCAGTTGGAGCCTTGCAAACTGACCCAATTAATCACGTAAATGTAAAAGCATTAATAAATCATGATCAGGATTACCGCTTACGGGTAGGTAATTACCGGGTGCTTTTTAACATTGAACAAAGTTTAGAAATTATCAAAATTGAGAAGGTAGTAAAACGAGATGAACGCACATACTAAACCACAATTTATACTGGGGGCTGATAACCAGCCCCTTTATGCCGTTGTCCCCTATGACGAATACTTAGCACTAACTGGTGACGATGATAATGTAACTTTACCCCATGATGTGGCTATGCTAATTGCAGTTGATGGTCATACACCTTTGAAAGCCTGGCGTTTGTATCGTGGCCTTAGTCAACAGCAAATGGCAGACAAATTAAATGTTACACAGGGCGCGGTGGCCCAGGTTGAAAAGAAAGGTAAAAAAAATCAGGTAAGCACATTAGAGGAATGGGCAACTATTTTAGATTGCGATATAAATCAGTTGAGCTGATAGTTTTAATGTTTATTTTTTTAAAAAAAAAGCCTGTTTAATACAGGCTTTTTTTGTTTTTGATCAAATCTGTAAATACTTTTAATATCCTAAAAACACAAACAATATGTTAAGGTACTTTAACAATTCAATAAGAGATGTACCAATGACTGATTCAAAAAAGGATATCGAACTCATAATTAAGAAAGGAGGCAGAAAATCAAAACCAAGTTATCTTACTATCAGTGGTGTACACATAAGTAACTTTCAACCCGATGACAAGCAACCTGTTTTATTTTTGGTTGAACAAACGAATGGTTCTTGCGAAACAACACAAGATACATGGTATGGCTATAAAGACGGTGAAAAGTGGATGGGCATAGCTGAAGATAATGAAGGCTGGCAAGAAATAGCGGGTAAAATAATCAGTTGGGCTCCATTTCCTAAAGTAACAGCATAACTTATTAGTTATTTCAAATAAAAAAGCCTGTAAATATACAGGCTTTTTTATTTTGATGATTTATTCTGTTGCAAATTTATTCAATATTCTCTCCCGCGTTTTAATATCAAGATCACCTAACATTTTTTCTAATAATCCATCTGTTCCAGTCAATTGACTTAAAGGTGGTTGCCTATCGCATTTGTGACTTATTGTCATTACCGGTCTTGCTAGACATATTCCATTGTTACAATTTGCATAAACATCACGAACAGTTGGTGTTACCTGTTTTGTAGTTGTGATTTGTAGTGCTTTCCCACAATGTGGACATAATATTCTAGACATTTAAATCTACATTCCTTTCTTATAAGTATAATAATATTGATGAGTAATAATACTACTTTTCTACTAACTTGTTCCAATCAATAATGACAAACTTATGATTAAATATGGCAATTTAATTTCTCCAAAAAAAAATACTATAAATAAAAAAATAAATTATATATCAATACAAATTTAAAAAAGGAACTTTACCTATTGAAATCAAAATCAAACCTCATATTGTTTGGCATTAATTCATTTAGTTCCATAAAAGGATGAACTAAAGACTGACCTTCATTGGCTCTATAGTATGCACCCGTTTTTTCTATATCACCGAAACCACCAACATTATCAGGCTTCATTGCTGCAAGTGCTGGATAAATTCCATGAGCAACAATTATGTCATCAGCGCTTATATTTTTAACTTTTTCAAATTCATCTTTTTTCGATATGTCACCCACTGGAATTATCTGTACAGCCTTTTCTGTTCCATTTGGGATATTAATAAACATTGATTTAAAGTTACCAACACCCTTACCTTCTGAAACTTTTTTAATAAGCTCTTTCTCAGTTGCTTTATCTAAATTTGGGTCATTAGTGTAAAGAATATATCCCATATGACTCCCATTTAAATAATATCTTCTACGAAACAATGTCGCCTCAGAGTTTAATAAAACATCTTGAAAACAACCAATCCAGTCAGGCATTCCGTAAATGTCCTGACCTGTATCATAATGACCCGTATGCAATACCTCGTCTTCATTAAAATATATATCATCACTATTATGACCAAGCATTTTAAAGCGGTTGTCTTTGCATTTACGCATATTCAATGTTGGTAAGTGCTGTAAACGAACCCATTGCCCAAGTCTATTTTTTATAATTTCAAAATATATATTTCCATATGTTTCCAATTCACGAGCGGCACGCCTAAAATCACGAAAACTTAATAATCCATTCTTAACAAAACATATAGCCATTTGATTAACTTTAAAATTAATACATCGCCTATGTATTCCGTTCGCTCGTGTCAATGAACTCAAATCACTCATTTTTATTGGTGGTGTATACACTTCGTTCCAGGGATCATAAAACACATCTATAATATCTGATATATTATTGTTCCCTAAAGGTTCGGCGTCATCAATAGAAAAACTAAATGTAGATGAGTTATTTTTATTATTCTTATTCTTATGGTGTTTATATTTTCTTTTCTTTGACATGTTATTTACCTAAACAATATATGTGCTTGTGGTTGAACCGATTGATTTTAAACCTTCTTTAATTAGCGCGTGCATTATGGCCCATGCTGAGTCAGCATGGCCTATATTGTTGTCACGTGCTGCTACAAATGTAATGTTGTTGCCAACACTCTTACGCTTTATTGCTAAAAATGCCTGTGGTATATCTGTAAAGCCAGCATTCCATTCAATGCGTTCCTGGCTTATCACTTCTTGAGCCTTTAATACCAGTTTAGTTTTAGTTTCCTGGCTGTAGTAAATTGCCTGGGCAGCAGGGTAAAACTCCTGTACCCGTTCAAATACACCTGAACCAGGGCCAGTAATATCAATGCCAATATGTTCAACATTATATTTATCACAAAGGCTTTTAATTTGTTCGGCCTGAAACGCCCAATTCTTTTTATGCATGGTTATCTTTTCAAGCACTCTAAACTTTCCACCTGGCTTAAACGGTGGTGCGATAACAACGATTTCAGCACTGTCTCTGTGTCTGGCTGGATCATAACCAATATATACAGGTTTGTTACCAAACGGCCTTGGATTGTCTGGCTTATAGTCTGACCAGCGAGTATCCTCCAAACTACATTTTAAAAGCTCATCTAAAACAAAGGCACTGGCTGAATCATCAATAAATTTACATAGATATAATTGGGCATAAGTTTCAGGGTCATTTTCAAGTTTTAATACTGATATATCAAATAAGTTACAACCGCCTCCCATTGCATCTTCAATAGTAATGATTTGCCGGTACATGCCATCTACACAATCAACCCCTTTACGCAATTGTTTTTCTGTAGGCATTTTAAAAACAGGAAGTTCAGTATTTTTTTCCTGTAACTTTTTGTATTTCTCTCCCGACCATAAAGAGTAAGCACCATGTGTTTTAGTGCTTGGTGTTGAAAAGTATGTTTTACGCCAGTGTTTATGTGAAGCAATAGCACCCGCTAATTTTTCTAATTTTTCAAAATCCCTAATCCAGAAACATTCATCTATATATAAATTACCTGTTGGGCCTTGTGCTGTGCTTGAATTGGTACTCAAAAAATATAATGTTGCGTCGCCATTATCTGTACGTATTGTTATTTTATCGCCGCCCTTAAGTTCAACATCAAACCATTCAAGTGCAAAGCTTACAATGTATTGTTTGAATAATTGTGATTGTGCTTTACTCGCTGATAAGAACGCTTGATTTGAACCCGTCATTAATGCATCTGCAAATGCTTCCCTTGCACTATAAAATGTCCAGCCTATTTGACGACTCTTGAGTATAAATCGAGTTCGTTTGTGTCTTTTCTTCCATGCTTGAATCTGATAATCAAATAATCCCTTTATAAATTTTTCTTCTATCTCTTCAGGTGTGATACCTCGAAAATCATTTTTACCACGCCTCCCTTTTCTCGCTCTCGTTTTACCTTCGTTTATACTTTCTTCTTTTAAAGGTGATGTTTGCTGAACATGGTGCGCGGCCTTTAAAACTAATGACTGGCTTGCTTGTGTTTGTATTTTTATTTCTTTTTCTCTGAACGCTTGAAGCCTATCAATAACATTTAAGTCTTGATCTGTAAGATTTTCTTTTTCAAGTAATGTAACCAGTTTCCTGTTTATTGTCTCTAATACTTCATCTTTCTTAACAAGGTCATCCCATCCATGTTTTTTAATCCATGAATATATAGTACGGCGTGGCACTTTAGTTTCTCGCTCAATATCAATTACACGAGATTGCCGAATAAACATTTTTTTACAGGTGTCTTGTATTTCTTTACTGTATAACATGGGCCTATTTTAAGGCCGCAATTAATAAGTAAACGTTATTTAGTTTTTCTTTATTTTAGATTTAGCCTTAGCAAAAAATATCAAACATCAACACTTTGAAAGACTAAAAAAAAGGGTGCATTGTTGAGCCATCGAAAATAAAACAACGACGCATAGGAACGTTTAAATGTTACTTACTGAGTTTGTAACTGTTGGCACTGAAGGCGCTACGGTTGATGGCAGAACCATTGAAAAAAATCATTTAATTGAAATGTCTGAAGCATATGACCCAGACATTTACACGGCTGTCATTAATGGTGAGCATGAAAAGTGGTACGGCAACCTCGGTGTAGTTCATGCAACTCGTTTAGGTAAAAACAAACAAGGAAAAACAACCTTAGAGGCTCAGTTAAGACCTAACTACCGTTTAATTCAATTTAATATGGCCGGTCAAAAACTGTTTACCAGTATGGAAATAAAAATTAAATTTTCTGATACTGGCAAAGCTTATCTAACGGGTTTAGCGGTTACTGATGAACCAGCGAGCTTGTCTACTTCTATGCTCCAATTATTTTCGAAATCTAATGACAATGGTAATACCTCTTATTCAGACCCAACAGAGTTTTCACTTGGCATCGATGAGGGAGAGAACATTGAAAATATTTTAAAAGGTGAAGAACCACAAAAGATTTTTACAAAATTTCTGGCATCTATCGGAATTACAAATAATCAATCATTAAAAAACGCAACAGATAATCAGGAAGAAACTGATATGACTGAAGAACAATTCAACGAACTTAAAAAATTAAACACCAACCAGGCTGAAAGCGTTCAAAAGCTGACAAATGCAGTTACCAGTTTAACAACTACGGTGGCTGAATTATCTAAAAATGACGACGGTGAGGCCATTGATGATACCCAAGAATCTGAGGTTACTTTGTCTGAGGTAACTAAACAGCTTGAATTATCAAATAAAAAAATCACAGAGCTTGAATCTGAGGTGAATAAGTTCAAAGAAGAAATGCCACCCAAATTTAAAGGTGGTAATGAAGGCGACGCCGGAAAAGAAAAAGAATTCATTTAATCCATATTAAACATTTTTAAAATAAATAAACTATTAACGCTATACCCAAAGGGGTACAAAAATGCGAAGTGAAACACGAATAGCATATAACTCGTTATTGTCAGCAATGGCGGTTGCTTATGCTGTAGCAGATCAAGACACAACTAAAAAGTTTGCTATTACCATACCAAAAGAAACACAACTCAATGATGCGATTCAAGAAAGTAATGAATTTCTAAATCGAATTACACTCATGCCCGTCACGGACATGGAAGGCCAGGCCCTACGCCTTGGTGTTAATGGACTACTGGCGAAACGTACGGATACCTCAGCAGGCCCACGTAAAGGCAAGGCTCTAGGTGCACCGACTGGCACAGAATTTAAAGTTGCAAAAACTGAATTCGATGTTGGCATTGACTATGCAACATTAGACCAGTGGGCACGCCTGGGTGATTTGCGTGAAATGTACATGCCTGTTGTTTTCAACGCCATTGGCCTTGATCGTATGTCTATAGGCTTCCACGGTAGCAGTGTGGCGGTTGTCACTGACCCAATTCTTAACCCTCTGGGTGAAGACGTAAACATAGGCTGGCTTGAATTACTGCGAGTCAATAAACCTACACACTATCTTGAAGAGGTAGTTCCCCTTAGTAATGCCATTAATATTGGCGATACTGGTGACTATAAAAACCTTGATGCTTTAGTTGCTGATTTGTTTGCCAGCATTCCCGTTGAACACCGTACAGGTAATGAAGTCGCTATTGTTGGTAGTTCACTTGTGGCGGCAGACACCAACAAACTGTATGCAACCCATGGCACCACACCCAGCGAGAAGCAAGACATTTTAATGATGCAGAACTCTTATGGTGGCCTGCCTTCTATGCAAGTTCCCAAATTTCACCCCATGGGCGCGTTAGTGACAGACCCGAAAAACTTACACCTGTATTACCAGCAAGGCCGCACACGTCGAAGCACTAAGGATGAATCAGACATTGACACTGTTGTTGATTACATCAGCTCAAATGATGCTTATGCAATCGGCAATCTGGACGCAATTGCAGGCGTTAACCCGGCAAACGTTATTTTAGTGTAACGAAACTTTACCAATAATGTCGCGCTCAGTATTTGGGCGCGTAATTTTAAATAAAAATCGGTGTGCGGGTTTTTATTTAAAAAACTAATCAGAAAGGAAAAAACAATGTCTTTAACACCAATGCAACAACATATGAAACGTGTTCGTGATGAACAGGAAAAAGTAAACCAGCAAAAAAGACTAGACAGCGGTGATATTAAAGCGGCTGATGACAGTGTTGATAATTATTCTGCTTTTGAAGTAACCAAAGCTAGCCTTGAAACTGATGTAAAAGCACTGTCTGCCCTGCCAAAAGATGAACGCGATAAACAGCGAAAAGATGTACTTATACCACGTTACAAAGGCCATGTTGACGCCTACATTGAAAGTAACCAGGTATATGCAAACCCTGTATTGGTTTATATGATTATCTGGCTGATTGATCTATGTCGAATAGGTTCAGCATTAGAGCTGGCTAAAGTCGCAATTTCACAAAGCCAGGCCATGCCTGGCCATTTTAAAAGTAACCTGGCCACTTTTATTGCTGATTCGGTTTTAGCCTGGGCAGAAAAAGAGCATAAATTAGGCAACAGCATAGAACCCTATTTTAATCAGGTGTTTGTAAGTCTGGATACTTGGCAAGTGCCTGATGTTGTGAAAATGAAATACCAGAAAATGGCGGGGTTAGTTGCTTTTGATAATGATCAATTTCAAGACGCAATTTCTTACTTTGAAAATGCTATTGGCCTTGAGACACCACAACGAAAAGCACAAGTCACTACAAAACTGGATAAAGCCAGAAAAATTATTGCTGAGTCTTTGCCTGCACCTGGTGATAGCACTCAACCGTCTGAGCCTAAGCCAGATACAGAGTAAACCGAGTCCCAACCGCTAGTGGGCCGCTTTGGTGATTGTATTTAGATGCGTGGCAATTAAATGCACCTAAAGCTAAGCCCACTTTTTAAGGCATAGATTATGAGTTACGGCTTTACACCTGACACTGAAACATTAAGACCAGATACACCCATAGTTAATGCCCCGTGGTTTGTTGATGTTAACTTAAGAGAATTTTCTGAAAACTGGCAAATACCATTGTCTTTTACTGATGCGTATTTAATTAATTTATTACTGCCTGCTATGGATGACGTAAACCAAACACTACAAGACTGGGTTAACAGTCAGGCATCAGCAGGCTATACAAATATTGCTGCTGTACCGGCTAAATCATTAAATGGAATAAGCGCAAAAGTAACTCAGTATAAACGTGCCATTTATTCAATGGCTAAGTCAGAACTGATTAAAAATAACATTAGTGTGTCTCGTAAAGATGAAGCCGAAAGCAACGCAAGAACCAGCGACAACTTAAGCGACCATTACGCGAAAATGTCAAGTAAAGCCATTGCAAAGGTCATGGATGAATTAACGATTGGCGTAGAGCTGATATGAAAACACTGCAAGATTACAAAGCGTTAATTATTGCTAATTTAGATTTACTGAATATCAGTAAAAACCAAATTGAAATATTTGCAGAGAATGGAGAAATTAAACCCGGCAGTAATAAAGAAAATGAGCTTGGTTTGCATTATTTAGATTTTGAATATCGCCTCACACTTGAAATTGAAGAAATGCCCGCCGAATCATTGGCGTTATTATCGTTATTAACTTTGCAATTTGTTAATAATATTTATGACCGTGATGAACTAGACGAAATTAGGTTTGAATACGAAACCAATGACCTTGAAAAAAGCATAGACATTGAAATTAATTTTGGTGTTCGTGACCCAGTTTATTTAGTGCCAGTTGACACGGGTTACAGCAGCCCAATATCTATGAACGGGAAAATGTGGGGCCTTGGTAATGGCGTATTAAATGTGGCTGAAAGCTTAGCGGGCTTACATGTTAACAATTAAACCACAAGATAGTAAAAAATTAATTCGCCAGGTAAGAGCGCTTAATTTATCGAACAAAGATAAAAAACTATTCCACCGTAGAATTGGCCGCGAAGTCATAAAAACGGCACGGCAAAACATTAAGCAACAAAAAACGGTAAATGGTAAACGCTTTGCAGCTCGTAAAGATGGCAAACGAACAAAGATGTTAAGACGCATTGCCAGAGGCAGCAATTTAAAAGTGTATGCAGGCCCTAACAAAGCCACGGTTACCTGGCCCAATTCTTTAGTGGGTAAGGTCGCAAGGGCACAGCAAGAAGGATTCGAGGATAAATATACTGCAACCAGAATGAAAAAAGAGCGCGGCCAGCCTGACTACTCAGCACCGGCCACGATCTACCAGGCTAAAGCATTAATTAAGGTGGGTTTTAGATTAAACAAAGGCAAATATAAAAGCGGTAAAAATAAAGGCAACACAAAAACGCGCCGTGTGTCTCAAGCATGGATACGTGAAAACATGACATTAGGGCAAGCCGGTTTAGTTTTAAGACTTTTAACTGATAATAACGCCAAACAAAACTGGCTTGTTAAAAATGAAGCCAGGCCGTTTTTCGGATTAACCGCCGAACGCGGTAGCAGTTTAGGTAATGAATTATTAAATGAAATTTTAAACGGTGCTAAAAACGCTCGTTAAAAAGAGGAAAAAACAATGCCAATAGGTAAAGTAATAATTTCACAAGACAAAGGTACTGGGGGCTCAATCACAGAGATTGAACGCAAAGTTTTATTTATTGGTATTGGCGGTGCTACTGCCCTTGCCGATCAGATACACGCAATTAATCAAGAAACTGACCTCGATATAATTTTAGGCCCTGAAGATAGCGAGCTAAAACTTAACATTGAAGCGGCTCGACTTAATGCAGGGCCAAACTTTACAGGTTATGTAATCCCTATTTTAGCGGCACTTGGCCTGTACACATGGGACACAGCAATAGAGTTTGCACTTGACCAGCCCAATGATATTGATGTTGAAATGGTAGTGCTTACAACGGCTATGGCGAGCTCGGCTGATGTTGACTTATACCAGGCTTCTTGTGTTGCTGCTCAAAACGTCTTTGCAAAATACATAACCATTCATGCTGCTGTTACTGGCATTACTGGCGCTTTGACCTGGGCTAACTATCTAACAACAACTAAAGCACTTCAAACGAACAAAGCCGCTAACCGTGTGCACCTTGTACCGCAATTACATGGAAACAATCTGGGCGTTGTTGTGGGCCGTTTAATTAACGATTCATATAGCCTGGGTGATAGCCCTATGCGTGTTGCCAGTGGTGCCGTTGTTGGCCTTGGTGTTGACCCTGTTGATGTAGATGGGGTCACGCTCTCAATGGCGCATTTAACAGACCTGGCTGATAACCGTTTTTCTGTGCCTCAAACATACACCGGCATTGATGGCACTTACTGGGCTGATCACGTCAGTTTAGATATTGCGGGTGGAGACTTTCAGGTGTTTGAAAATACGCGCGTTATTGACTATTTAACGCGCCGTATTCGTGTACTTGCCATTTTAAAAATTGCAGATCGTAGCTTAAACAGTGCGCCTGATAGCGTGGCATACCATGAAGGTTATTTTATGCAGCCCATTTTTGATGCATCAAAAGCCAGCAATATAAATGGGGTGCCAAAGCCAGGGCTAGTTAAACCACCTCAAGACGGTGACATAGTTATTAGCTGGTTGAGTACAACAGAGGTTGAATTATTTATGTTGGCCGCTCCACTTGATAGCCCCAAAAAAATTACCGCACATATCAGCCTTGATTTAGGCCGCATAGCTTAGGAGTAAAAACAGATGAACCGTATTAATGGCAAGTCATTTGATGTTCGTTTTTTATATACAAAAATTCACTTTGAAAACTTCAGTTTAGATATTGATGATTCAAGCACACCCGCTATGGATCATGGCTTACCTAATGGCTCACTACAGGGAGAGAAAAAAGCCAGTGGTGAGGTTGAAATGGACATGGCGAACTTTAACCGTTTGAGTGCTGTTGCAAGGGCCTCCGGCTCATGGGACAGAATACCAGTTTTCCCAATTGATGCCTATGCACAGGGAGAAGGCGCACAAGGTGAAGAACTTATGCATGTTAGGGCGCACGGCTGTAAGTTACGTATATCTAGTGTTTTGAGTATTAACCCGAACTCAACAGATAAAAGCACCGTGAAAATTCCTTATGATGTAACCAGTTCTGATTTTGTGTGGATTAATGGGACGCCTTACGCCGATAGCACTGACTTTAGCTTAATTTAATTATTCAATATTAAATTTACTTTTAATTAACAACTGGGAAACATAATGAAAAAATTAGCCTTAACAGTACGCACATCCATTGAGCGTGCATTAGTCCGTTTTGACTTACCAGGTGATGAAAGTTCTGTGCGTTTATTACTGATGATTGCAGCCCATGAGAGTGGTGGCTTTACTTACTGCAAGCAAGTGCGTGGCCCTGCCATTGGTTTGTTTCAAATGGAACCAGCTACCTTTGATTTTATCATTGGCTATTTGAAACGAACCGGAAAATATGAACGTATTAACCGCGCTATGATTTTTGAACGCATGTTAATTGATACTGAATTTGCTGCGGCTATGGCCCGTGTTTATTTGTTAACTATTCCTGAACCATTACCAGATGCTAACGACTTTGATGCATTAGCCAGGTATGCCAAAAAATACTGGAATACAAACGCAGGCAAAGCAACACCTGAAAAATACTTAAACGATTATTTAAAATATGTTTGGAGTGATCAACATGTCAATAACTAGTTTTTTTGGTGGCTTATTTGGTGGAAATGGCAGTAATACAGTTGAAGCTGCTGGTAATGCCCTGGACAATTTATTTACCAGTGATGATGAACGCAACCAGGCAAAGCTGTTATTTGAAAAATTAAAACAACAACCAGCCGCCTTACAAGTTGAACTCAATAAAATTGAGGCCACACACAGAAGCGTTTTTGTTGCTGGCTGGCGCCCTGCCATTGGCTGGGTGTGTGCTGCTGCATTATTCACTTACTTTGTGCCTCAGTTCATTTTGGGTACGATTGTTTGGGTTATGACTATTCATACATTAGGGTGGACAGAGATACCGCCTTACCCTGTTAATGCTAATTCGCTTTTTGAATTAGTTCTTGCAATGCTTGGAATGGCGACGTTACGCACCATTGAAAAAGCTAAGGACTTAACAAAATGAATGAACCGTTAACACCTAAAATGATAGAGCAAATTACACAGGCATCTAAAAAAGGCTCTGAAAAAGGTATTGAAGCGGCACTAGTAAGATTTGGCATTAATGTTGAGAACCCACTTGAAGTACAAAGAGATCTGGCCTTTTTAACGAAACAAAGAAAAGCCAGTGAACAAGTCACTACCTTAGTGAAACGAACGCTAATTGCAACAATAGTAACCGGTGCACTTGGCGTAATTTTAATAGGCTTAAAACAAGTCTTTCATTAGAGAGAAACAATGGCAGCAAAAACGACAGAAAACAAAACCAACGTTGTAATTGAAATAAACAATACTGATTTTAAATTTAGTGTTGGCGTCACGGATTTCAATACACTACAAAATGAAATGTTACCCAATGACAAAGTAGCACCCAGTGAAAACTTTTTAATGGCAACCGTTGATAGTAATCAAAAGGATGATCTTATTGCTTTGTTTGACCAGGGCTACGGGGTGGAGCTTGCCTCAATAGTGGGTAATGAATTTAAACCCGCACTGGCTGCAAAAGTAAAAAAGTAAATCTGGTATCTGAATCGTTAAAAGATAACCCGCTTTCTCAATTAGTCGTTTTATCACGGCTATTTTTTAACGACACAGACCCAAGCCCCCAAACCATGGGGGAGGCGTCCTGGTTATACCAGGACTTAACTCATACATTAACCACTGCGATTCAAAACGGTGTAGCAAAAGCTTTTAAGGGCAAAGAATGAGTATAGGCTACTTAGATAAATTAATGTTTACTGTAGGCATGTCTGACATGTTCAGCAAGCCTGCACTGAGCATTAATAACACCATTAATGGTATGAAAAAAAATGCCTCTAGCGGCTTTGAATCTATCCGTGGTGGCGCTTTTGGTTTGGCCGGTGCGGGTATTGCCATTAAAACATTTATGCAGCCTGTTTATGATATTAATAAATCGCTAGGTGAAGTTAAATCACTGGGGGTCATTAATAGCGAACTGCAAGCACTAAAGAAATCAAGCCTGGCGTTTTCAATGCAATATGGAGAAAGCGCCAGCGATTTTGTGAGTTCAAGCTATGACATTCAAAGCGCAATAAGTGGACTGGCAAAGGGTGACTTAGCGACCTTCACTTATTCTTCTAATGTACTGGCTAAAGGCACTAAAGCCGATGCTGACACCATTACCAATTATATGGGCACCATGTACGGCATATTCCAAGCTAATGCCAATGCGATGGGTAAATCTAAATGGGTTGAACAGCTCACAGGTCAAACTGCCCTGGCCGTAAAAATGTTTAAAACAGACGGAACTCAAATGAGTGCTGCTTTTACATCTATTGGTGCAGACGCCACGGCTAATGGAGTTGCCATAAATGAACAGATGGCAATATTAGGAACCCTACAGGCAACCATGAGCGGAAGCGAAGCCGGTACTAAATATAAACAGTTTTTAGCCGGGGCCGCCGGTGCGCAGGAAAAACTTGGTTTAAGTTTTACGGATAACCAGGGCCGCTTGTTACCTATGCTAGAAATTCTAGATAAATTAAAAGGTAAGTTTGGTAATACCTTCGATGCTGCTGAAGGGCTGGCCTTAAAACAGGCATTTGGTAGCCAGGAATCGGTCTCTTTAATTAAGTTGTTAATAGGGCAAACAGATGGACTAGCCACCAGTATAAACAAACTGGGCAAGGTTACAGGCATGAAAGATGCTGAATCAATGGCAAAGGCAATGGTTGACCCATGGGAACAATTCACAGCCGTTACAGAAGCTGTACGTATCTCTTTTGGAACCTCATTAATGCCAACCGTAAATGAATTTTTAAAAATGCTGTCTTCCGGACTTCAAAAACTAACGGTCTGGACAGAGGCTTTTCCCAATATCACCCGATACGTGGGACTACTCGCACTGGGTATTTTAGGCATGAGCGCTGCTACTGGCCTGTTTTCTATTATGCTTGGATTAGGCCAAACGGCAATGGCGGCATGGGGTGCAGTGGTGCTTGTATTCAAAGGTTTAATGATTGGCTTAAACATTGTTTTAGGTGCGCTCAGGGCAGGCTTTATGCTGCTATCAATTGCAATGTATGCAAACCCTATCGGTTTAATTGTGCTGGCTGTTATCGGGCTTATAGTGGGTATTGCCTTACTTACAAACTGGTGGGGGAAACTCTACAAAATGTTTGCTGATACATCCTTCGGTGCTTTTATCATTGAGTGGATAGGCAACACCTGGGACAGGTTCACTAACCTGTTTAACATGTTAATCAAATCATGGAAGTTTATAAGTGATTTCTTTTCTGAATTGAACTTTGGACAAGCTATTTATGATTTTCTTGATAAAGTGATTACAGGTTTTAACAAAATAAGTGGTTTTCTGGGTTTTGATGGTGAGGCAGAAATTAAATCTACAAATTCTGAAGTTACAAAAATTGAGGGCCTTAATAACAGCAGAACAGCAGTAGAAAATAATGATGGCATTGCAAAACAAATTGCAAACGCAATTAGTTCTAACAGCGGTAATTTATTTGGTGATGTCACTATAAATGCTGAAGGTGGCATGAGCCCTGAACATTTAGAAAACTGGGGAGCGTTACAAGGTGGCTAATTCGATACCGATATTTTCTGATATAAAAATCAATCTCGATGATGTAGAGCTAGATAGCTTTTCACAACCTGTTTTTATTTATGATATTGATGTTGTTATACAAGATATACGTCACGCCATAAGGGAAAGCGGATTACTTGAACACCTGATTAGTGAGCGGAGCTACAAACACCAGGCATTAGTGTTTAATAAATTAAAAATGCTAGTTGAGCAGGACGAAAGAATAGAGCCCGGTAGCAGTGAAGTAAATCAAGATGGAATAGGAAATATTTTAATAACCGCCATTAGTGATTTCGGTGATATTAGTATAGAGGCAAGTATATGAACTTAGACAATTTAACAGATGATCAGAAATACTTTGCCAATAGTATGAAAAACTCTGGCATCCCCATTACTGAAACTGATTTAAAGGCCAAGTTTGAACAAATGGCAACAGATGAAGGGCTAGTGTTTAAAAACCCTGGAGAACAAAGCGCATGGTGGCGCTGGCTAAAGTCTATTGCTGTTTTACCTGTGCTCTGGTTAATTGAATACATTATTAAAAATGTTATTCCTAATCAGTTTGTAAAAACTGCCACCGGTGTTTTTCTGGATATTCTAGGATGGGCCTACGGTATTGACCGAAAGCTTGAATCTAAAACAAAGGGACTGATTCGGTTTAGTCGAGAAATTACAGGTATAGAGCTAACTATTGCAGTAGGCACATGGATTAGTACAGCGCCAATAAATGGAGTGGTTTACAGAGTTAAAACAACAGAAGAAAAAACATTTTTATCAAATGATTTTAGTATTTTGGTGCCTGTCGAAGCTGAAAACGCGGGTATAGCTTATAACTTGGCTAGCAATTACTTTGTTGTACTCGCTGACCCTATAACAGGTGTAACAAGTGTAACAAATGAGAGTGACTGGATTACAACACCGGGTGCCGACAACGAAATAGACGACGATTTCAGGCTACGAATTCGCGGCCACTTTTCAACTGTGTCAGATCACCACGTTAACAGTGTTTACCAAACAATTATATCTAGTCACACGGGATTTAAGTTTGAACGTATTTTTATTGATCATACACTAGCACCCCGTGGTGCGGGCAGTGCTGATGCTTATGTTTTATTTGATGTTGGTACACCGGCACAAAGTTACCTTGATTCTGTTAATGCCTATATACGTGATAACGGATACCACGGCCATGGTGATGACATACAAGTTAAAGCAATGCCAGAAACACCTTACGATTTAACAGCCACTGTATGGATACCAACCGGCATGACCACACTTGAAAAAAACGCAATACAAACGGGTATAGAACAAATGATACGTTGTGCGTTTCGTGAAAATACTAGCTATACCGTTACACAGGTTTGGCCTTTTATTCGTTTCTCAATGGGCAAATTAAGCGGTGAGCTTTTAGACGAATTTAGCGACGTAATAAGCGTTGAATTTAACCGGGGTGACATAGTAAGCGGCCTTGATATACCAAGGCTTAATTTATTTACAGTTACCTTATCAGAGGTTATCTAGTGGAATATAAAAACATCAGTTTACCTTTTTGGTTGAATGCTGGAAATTTAAAAAAATACGCCTCTTTTTTAAATGCTTGGTACTTATACGCCAAAAGTATTCTAGATTTCACGCTAGATCAATTTGATATAGACCTGGCACACATAACCATAGTTAACCTGGTTGCATGGGAACGGGATATAGACCGGTTTAACAGTGAACCTGAATGGTTATATAGAAATAGAGTAAAACATGCTTATCAAAATGCACGGGATGCGGGCAGCGTTGCCGGTTTTAAACGTATTTGGGAACGTATGGAACTTGGGTACTTAGAAGTAGAGGAACGATTGCCACTAACAGACTGGGACATAGTTCATCTTGTCATTACTGAAAACACCATAGCTACTCAGCCCGAACTTTTGGATATTATTATAGAAAAATACGGTAGAACTTGTCGCCGTTATCAATGGACAACAATAGCAAATTTAAAAATTAATTTACGCGGTGCATGTTTTGACAACTCAAGCGACTTTATTACTGCACGCCTATAACCTCAATAGATGGAGATTTAATAATGCCAGCAATCACACTAGCCGGTGAAGCCTTAATAGCCAGTTTACAAAGCCAAAGTCTTAGCCTTGTTATTGACCAGGTGGTTTTTGCCAACATCGTTGGCTTAGATGTAAATGCCCCTGTTGATCGTGCCCAGTTAATGCCAGCACCTGGTGACATAGTGGCACAGGAACTTATAACAAGTTCGAGTGCTGTTAACAATAACACCGTTGTATATTCATCAGTGTTACCCAGTAATATAGGCACATGGTCGTTTAACTGGATGGGATTGTATTCCAGCGTTAATGATACCCTTGTTGCTATTGCGTATTCTCCACTTCAGGAAAAACGCGCCACCGTAGGTGACATTCTAGGCAATGTGTTAACTAAAAACTTTGCAATAGAGTTTAATGGTGCAGCAGATGTAACAGGAATACTTATTGATGTACAAAGCTGGCAAGTTGATTATACGGCCCGCCTTCTGTCAATGGACGAAATGCAACGTGTATCAGTCGAAAGAATGTATGAATACAATACTTATTCACACAGTGCATTTAATGTTATCTACCAAAACAGCAAGTATTATGTCCAAGTTGGAGCCGCAGTTGTAAGAGGAATATACATTGAAAATGGAGTACAAACTGAAGTAATACCAACAGAATTCCCAATTAATATATATGTTCATATTCACTTGCAAAAGACAATGACTGGCATTGAAAAAATTATTACATTCGAGCCAAATATTATAAATCGTTTAGCGAATCTTCCAGATTACAATACTGAAGGGCATTTTTACGCAAAAGTCGCAACGATTAATGCTACGGCTAACATTACCGACAAACGTGAATATGTAAAAGCTGGCCTGGGATTTTATCATGAATCTAATATGCCTGTTGCGAGCCTTACGGTTCCAGGCATTACACAATTAAGCAATAGCTTAGTAAGCTTAAGCGAAACAGAAGCGGCCAGCGCACTTGCAGCAAAGTTACTAAAGGATTTAATTGACTTACTCGAAACAAACAAACTCAATATTTCAGATATTCCAATTTCAAGCACGGGCGCACCGGGTATTGTAAAACTCAATGATACATTAACAAGCGCCAGCACTACTGAGGCAGCAACAGCAAATACAGTTCAGGTATTAAAGGGTTACATTGATAATATTAATACGCTGCTTAGTTCAAGTGATCTAACGCTTGATACATTGCAAGAAATCGTAAATTTTGTAAAGCTTAACAGATCATATTTAAACTCTTTGGGCATTTCATCAATTGCAGGATTGCAAAACGCACTGAATGCAAAAGCAGCAATCAATCACACCCATACTGGTGCTGATTTAATAGCCGCTTCCACTGTTCAAAAAGGTGTTGTTGAGTTAGCAACCGCAACGGAAACAATTACAGGCACTGATGCACTTAGAGCAGTATCACCAGCAAGCCTTAAGTATGTGACAGATAGACTTACAGCTACACCCGCGGAAACAATAACCGGTACAAACTCAATTAAATCCGTATCACCCGCGGGCCTTAAATATGTAACAGATAGACTTATTCCCGCAGGTACTCGAATGCTTTTTGCACAAGCTTCGGCCCCACTAGGTTGGACACAAGACAATAATCACAATGATAAAGTTATCCGTGTTGTAAATTCAACAACAACTGGGGCTTATCCTATTAGCTGGGAAGCCAACGGCTACGGTGGAAACTGGGCCGTTACAGGGTTAACAGTGCAAGGCCATACTTTAACTGTTGATCAAATTCCACCACATAATCATAGTTTTACCCGCTCTAATTATGTTAATGACAATCAAGGTAGTTTAGGTCTAGGTATTGACGGAATAATGACGACTTACACATCTGGTTCAGCTGGTGGTGGTTTGGCGCATAGTCACGGCATGGCATCGGATGCAAGCTGGCGTCCCGCATATCTTGATGTAATAACGTGTATTAAAAATTAATTAATTTATTTATAAGGGTTTGAAATTATCATGATCTATAAAAAAGCTTTTGCCTGTATGATGGAAAATGAGTGTCCAGAAAAAAACGGTGAACAGGGTTGTCCGTCATGGCAACAAATTGTAATGACAAACAATCAGACTGGTGAGGTAGTACCACGAAGTGATTGTGTACTAAATCTTATGCCCATGTTAATGGTTGAAGTTATAAAAGCTAGTAACCGACCTGCCGCTGAAATAAGTGCGTTGAGAAATGACATTGTAGAAAAGGTAAAAGAGGCTGTACTTGTTGCAAATTCAGTAACTACTTTAAACAATCCACAAAACAGAATTGATTCTTAACATGTGGACAAGTGCTAATTTACAATTACCAGCCACCTGGTTAGACACCGTGTTTAACACTCAGTTAAAAACCGCAATTAATGCGGCCATACTACCCATAAATAAGGCCACACCTAACCAATCGGCAATGAATGCAAGCGCGGACGCTACCAGGCGAGACAATCTAAACTTACTTAAAAAAAACTTAGATACCGTTATTATTACCCCGTGGCAGCACGGTCAATTCAGTGACAATAAAAATAATCTGAATTTCTGGTTAAGCCCTGAAGATGCACAGAATTATTTATCTATGCATCTAACAGAACTTGCATGGGAATCAGCGCTTTTACTCATGGTGACAGCCGACACGACAACACAGTTAACACAATCATTGAACAACCTTTTAGCGGTGTTTCCTGATAGTGATTTGGAAAAATCTTTACGCCATGCTACTGCACTATCAACCAATGACAATGACAAACTGTTTACATCTGGTATCAAGCATGACAGAAAAAAGAGTTTAAGCATTGAACAATTAAAAGCATTTACAGCGCTTTCAAGTTCAAGTCAAAACATAGCTATTAGTGAAGCCATTGCCAGCGATGACAACCCGCTAACCATGCTTTCAGATTTTAAGCTTAAACGCGCTACCAGATTAGATGAGATAAAAACAGCCGTCACAAACTTATCGAGTCAAAACGGTTTAATTAATTATGCTTTTCACCTATCCGGTGTTGATCTACCAACAAGCTTAAATAACACAATTCCACCTAACCCAAACGCGCCTTTGTGTTGTTTACTGGCTATAGGTGGTACTGCTGTAAATTTGCAACCTTTACTAACTGTGGTGGGTTTATGATTTTAGAAACTAACGGCATAAGCTTTGAACTAAAACTATCAGACCTCAATGTGTCATTTAAATTACCCATTAAAAATAAAAAAGTGGGGTCTAATACCAGCTCATCTGAAACAATCAACCAGGGCACGAAACCAAAAGAAATAAGTGTAAGTGGTATTGTTAAATATGAAGACGAAGAAAACCTAAAAGAACTCATTAAAAAGGCTGAAGCGGTTAACGATGATGAAACAAGGACTGTTTACACGGTAACAGACAAAACCGCTAATGTAGGAGATGTGCGAGAAGTCATTTTTAATAATGATTTTAATGTTAAAAAGATGGCTAAGTTTGAAGCGTGGAATGTTGATTTTACATTGCTTCAATATAACAGTGTTGCTGAAAAAAAGGAGATTAGGGCAGCACCTAAAGTTGAACCGGTCGCAGATAGTACAACAGGCGAAACAATAACAACCTCTTCAAACGCTGACATTGCAGCAGCAAAAGAACAAAACGGCTTTGTTTGGGACATGCTTCAATCTTTAGAAAAACTACTTGCACCTGACAATGAAAATAACTAAACAATTATTAATTAATAATAACCCATCGACATTAATAGAAGACCATATTCGTTTAGAAATGAATACACCTGGTCGTTGTGTTTTATCAATGAAATCGACTAGTGAACCTTTGCGCGGTCAACTGCTTGAGATTAATGGAAAATTAAGCCAGAGTGATTTGCGCCGTTTGTTTTATGGTTACATTGAAACAGTCACACCAAAACAAAATGGTGTTTATAAAATTGTTGGCAGAGAACTGGCTGCAATTTTAAACCAAAGGATAGCTTTAAATTTACGTCACGTCACACCCAATAAAGTACTTGAAGCTATAAGCTTTCAAACTAAAACACGCTTTATACTACCTAAAAGCGAGTGGACAAATAAAACTATTGCACGTTTCCAGCACATTGGCGGCGGCTATATGGCATTAGACAATATATTAAAACTATGGAATGTTCAACGTGGTTTCTGGCACCAACAAGCAGACGGTCAGATTTTTATAGGTGAATGTGCAAAGTCAGTACCCGGACAAAAGAAAATAAATATTCCAGCCTCAATTTTTAGCGCCATTAGTGTGCAAGGCGGCACACTTCCATTATTGCCACGACTTAGACCAGGTGTACAAATTGAAATGGCTGGTCAGGTCTTTTACATAAACAGTATTGATATTGAAGGTGAAAACATGCGCCTTAACTGGTTAATAAACCCCTGGGAAACAACACTTAAGGCAATCCAATGAACCCTACATTTAGAAAGCAAATACTAAGAGAGTTTCCCGAACTGGCCGCCGGTTATCACCTACCCGTTATGGCTGAAGTAATGGCCGTTGCCGATGCACCTAAACAAGGCGGCATAAATGATAATTACCGCCCGCGTTTAGCCGTTGATGTGGTTTTATTAAATAACGATTATGAAAGCACGGGAATCATTCTGAACGCTGTACCCGTTGCAATAATGGGCGGTGGCAACGAACGCGGTTTTTTTGCTGCCCCTCATAAAAATACCCTGGTTGAATTAGCCTGGTTAAATGCTTCACCCGAACGCCCTTTTGTGCGTTCAATTCTGGGTGATAGACAGGCATTACCTGAGATAGACCAAGAGTCAATGAGCTGGCAACAAAACAACCAGGTAAAACAATCGATTGATAGTAGCGGCAATTGGACACGCCAAACGGATACCGGCATAAAAGACAAAAGTTTTTTACATGAGACAGATGCCCATAAAAAAATTGAAATGCTAGGCGATGAAATTAAACGAGTCCTTCAACACAGCATTGAAGACATAGACGGTATTAAACAGATTGAAGCCAGTGCAATACATCAGCTTTCATTGTCTGTAATTAATCTTCTATCCCTGGGCAGCATTAACCAGGTGTCAGGTGATCACATAACCAGGAGTGCAAACAAAAACATTGTTGATAACGCCACGGCAAACATTGAACAAAGCGCGGAAAACATAAGACTTCAGGCCGTTACAGATATTGAGCAAATCGCAGCTAAACTTTACCTGGGAACTAACACAGATAATTTGTTAAAACTACTATCTGATTTTATGCAGGCCGTTCAAGATGGGTTTAATAATGCGGCACTACTAACCGTTGTAAGTTCCGCGCCTGGGGTCGCATCATCAGCCCCAGTTAATGCCCTGTCTTTCACTAATGCAGTAACCAGCATAGGCACAGTCAAAATAAAATTAGACAGTATGACAAAATAAACAGCGAAGCTTCATTGTTTACTATACCGGCCCCGCGCCGGTTTTTTTATGCTTGAAATATGTACACGAAGGCATAAGTTGAGCGCATTTAAAAATCTATTTTATCAGACTAATAACAGGCCTTCGTTTATGTGACGCTGGATGTCTAAAAACAATCAGATGCAACCACTCAATAGTCACAGCTAGTAAAAAAAGCAGACGTACAACGTTCCGCTTAACCGGCATGCCGTAGTGATGTGTTTATTAGAAACACCGCAGAGGTATGTCCGAGTTGAAGCGGCATGTTATGCGGCATATTACTCAAGCTTCAGTCAAAGGTTACAAGCGGACACGTAGAATCATAAAGCCTATCCTCAATTCCTCTGATTTCTAGGGCAGAACTCATTATATCTCTTGTTTCTTGATTTGAGCATGGGCCAACCGTTACCCCATCAATCAACTCATTCCAGAACTCATCTTCAGACTGATTTATTGCTTGATGAGGCAAGAATATTTCTGCGTGTACGCTTTTTTTATTACCTTTTTCATGTTCATGTATATGATCTGTACCAGACCAAGTTTTAACTGATGGTGCTCTAGAATATATTCTGTACTCTCTTTCGCTAACAAAACTTTCATGCTTATGAGAAACAAGTAATTCCAATACGTTAGCGTGAAGCAACGTTCTTATTAGATCTTTTTCATCACTGGTTTTGGTATCAGCGTAGGCTTCTAGCGCATAGTTGTGTACTTCATCAAGACAAGAGCATTTTTTTCCACCATAGCATACACGTGTTACCCCATGCTCAAACGCAAGTGAATTTGGGAAAAAATGACCTGCCGATTTGACCGCTGTAGACAATTTATTAAGATTAAAGTGAATTGCGACCCCTTTTCCAGAATCAGCATACCTATCCCACATAGCAGCATCATCTTTGGCTTCTGTGAAACACATAGCTAAAATCAATTTACTATTGTAAGTAAGACTATCTTTCCAAATGGCACTATCTGTTAAGTCTTTATAAGACTCTTCGATTACCTCAATTAACCCTAAGTTGGAATCGGTTTTATTCTTTATTCTAAATAATTCTTGTTGAATGTAATCAACAGCAAAGGTCATTTCTGTATCATCATTCATTTTTCTGACATCGTTAAGCCACATGCGGCCATTTCCAATTACGCTATCTGCAACTCTTGAAGTACAGTAATAAGTGATCACTTCTGGCCAATCAGATTCCTTTGCCCTTTGAAACTCAGCGAAATAATTATTAAAATCTCGTCCCCACGAAAATGAATTGAGATAGCTATTCGACTCCTGCTCAGTTCGAAATCTTTCCAGTACTCTTAGGAAACGGTTATTGAGTATCATATTTTGCAAATCTCTTTAAATTTAACTTAGCGCACGGTGCCGCATACCGCTTTGCCAAGGGGCAGCAACCCTATAAGTAAAGCTAGGTAACTGTGATGGTTGGTAGTGTACGTTAAATAAGGCATAGAAGTTAAGGGTTATCCGATCCACTTGAACTATTTGTATATGATTTTGAAGCAAACATAATATTGACTAAATGGCCTGTAATTCTATTTCTGTCCAATCTACGGCTCCATTGTTTATTAATTTAATAATGGATTGTCTTGCTATTTCAGCAGCTTTAGGCAGTAAATCAGTATTATTTGTGGGAAGTTTTCCAGTGTGAACCGCGCTAGAAGTTACATCGTAAGCATCTCTTATTAGTTTTTTAATTTCTTTCTTTTTTTCAAGGGTATCACCCAAGAATAAAGCGGCTCTAAGCGATAAAGTATATCTTAGTTGTACTTTATTTCCGTCACTTAAGAATATGGATTCAAGGCAAATTCTTAAATCAATCGCAGTATCTACTCCTTTGTCACCTGACCCGTAATGGTTAAGCTTTTCAATAGGAATCATTAATTTGTTTTTTAAGGAGAGCGGTAGTTTGCGAAGCTTTTCTAATAAATGATCCGCGGCTTGCATTTTTATAATATTTATAGATGGTGATAATCGTGGTTGCTTTAATGAAGAGACACTCCACCCAGATACAGATTGTTTAAATGGCAAATTATCCGGTGCTATAGTGCCATGACCAATAGAGTGTATTCCTCGACCAATAGACCTTACTAAAGCAAGGCACAATCTTGCTTCCTCTAATTCATTTATTGGAATATCTGCTAAAGGAGTTTTTCCACTAGAATCAGTATTGCTCCAATGTTTAACTTCTTGACTATACCTAGCAATTAATACGCTTTGTACTTGTGGAAAGGGGAGTACTGAATTATACGTGTTATGAACGATATTAGTTGCGAGATATTCATTTGGTATTTGATGTGGCTTGATGATCTTAACACCATTACAAAACTGATATTCATCATCTATATAAACGGATGCTAATAGCATTACTTCGAAAACATTTACTTTAGGCGATTCAATATAGGTATTTAACTCATTAATAGCTTGATCACTTCCAACTCTACTGGCTCTTTCAACAAGCCAATCTGCTAAGTCTTTAACTTCTGTTGACCAGGCAGTTTTACCAAGTGATTGAAGCTGTTGATTAAATATGTCGTATTCGGGGGATTTTTCAAGGAGAGCTAATAAATTTCTGCCAGCTTCCAAATTGAGCCAAGAAAAACCATGCATGGCTTTTTCAAGACCACTCATCTGTTTTGGCTCACCTGCTTCTATAATTTCATCAAGGATGTCTTTTATAGTTAGGTGCTTTTTTCCGACCACCATTTTTTAACTCTCCGCCATGACTCATTAAAATTAATGCCTAGACCATAAAAATTAGGTTTAAATCCAGGGCCAGGTCTTTCCATGCCACATCAGTCATTTTTTTTACTATTCGACTTCACTCATATGGCAACGAAAGACTTGACCCAATTTTATTCTAATTTATCTAAATAAGTCACCGTAACCCCATATTACAGTACCGATAATTGCGACTGATACGGTAAGCACTGAATAAACTAGATGTTTTCTCCCGTATTTTTTCTTTAGAGCCTCATACTGATCAAATGCGAGCCTAGATGTATTTAGAGAAGTGTGTATAGAGAACAATTGAAACTCAACGATAACTGATAGCATAACAATTAGTGAGCCGCTTCTTTGAAACCATGCAGATAAATCTTCAGATTCGGGTTTCATTATGCCAAAGTAGCCAATAGTTGCGAAGGCAATTGTGGGGATAATTAGTATTAAACAGATATTAAATATTGTTTTTATTTTACTTTCTAAAGCAACAGCATCAGTCTCTAACATTCCTCTGTTTCCATTTTTTTATTTAACTTAACAACAGTGAACTAGGCAGCAGCCACTTATCTATAATTAGTTGGCTATCGCCAAATGATAACACTTATCACCTGGTATAACCCTTAAAGCCCAGCTATTGCGCGAAAAAATCTAGCAGCCAGAAAAAATTACTCCTCCCCCCGCTGTCCGAGCTTTGTTTTCACCTTTTTTGTGCAGTTTTTGAATGTGTAATAGATACCAGCCAAGCCATTATACTGTGGGATTTGCGATTTTAAGCTTATTACACGCTGTGCAAACAAATGACGTGGCTATGTAGACAGTGGAACAGAAAAAACTCAATACAGGCTAATCTGAATAGGTTTACAGCGACTTTTAAGACTTGCACAGTGTGACACTAAAACTGACACTTTTGGCCCAATTTAGGGGCTGTGACACTAATTTGACATGGGATTTTCAGGTACTGAATACAGCCCTTATAAGGCTGAGAGCCTTATAAACACTGGGAGATATGGTGGGCCGTCCGCGACTCGAACGCGGGACCAATGGATTAAAAGTCCACTGCTCTACCAACTGAGCTAACGGCCCATATTCTATATTTAACAAATTTTATTGGCGCTCGGACTCCTGTCCTCTCTTCGCTTTTAAGCGTTGCCGGCACAACTTCCTGTTGCGCGTAAATAGCTCCTTAACCCGCTATTTACTCAACTGAGCTAACGGCTCATATTTTTACATTTAACAATCTTTACCGGCGTTAGGACTCCAGTCCTTCGCTTATTAGAAGAAGAATATGCCTCTTCAAGAAGGCGCGTATATTACCTCAACCACTCAAAATTACAAGTCATAAAACCGCTTTATCCTGTAAAAACCAGCATTATTTATAAACCGTCGGATCTACGACTCCTGCGTCCTCAAAGCCCTTGCGTCGCAGGCGACATGAGTCACACTCACCACAGGCCCTTCCCTGTTTATCTGCCGCATAACAGGAGATAGTAATCGAATAATCAACTCCCAGGGAGATACCAGCCTGGATAATTTGCGCCTTGGTTAAATCAATTAGCGGTGTATGAATACGCAAATGGTGCCCTTCTACACCGGCCCTGGTCGCCAGGTTAGCTACTTTTTCATAAGCTTTGATAAATTCCGGGCGACAATCCGGGTAACCTGAATAGTCCACCGCATTCACACCAATAAATATATCATCTGCCTGAAGCACCTCAGCCCATGCCAAAGCCATGGATAAAAAGATGGTGTTTCTGGCGGGCACATAGGTTACGGGAATGCCTTCACTTATTTCGTCATTCTCAGCTACTGGCACCTCGATACTCTCATCTGTGAGAGCCGAGCCTCCAAACTGATTTAAATCCAGGTGCAGGGTTTGATGTTCAGCTACACCAAAGGCATCAGCTACACGTTTAGCCGCATTTAGCTCAGCAGAATGCCTCTGCCCGTAATCAAAACTCAGCGCATAGCACTCATAAGCTTCGGCCTTCGCCATGGCCAGTACGGTGGCTGAGTCCAGACCACCAGAAACAAGTAACACTGCTTTTTTCTTTATTTTACCCATAGACGTATCACCAGCCCCAATTCATCTTCCTGGCTCGTTATCCCATAAAAATTTATGCAACTGAAACTGAAATCTTACATTTAACCGGTCACTTATTATCCAGTCAGCCAGGTCAGTCGGTGGCACCCCGTCATGGACCGGTGAAAATAGAACCTGAGATTTATCCAGTAACTGATATTGCTTAATAATATCTTTAGACCAGTCATAATCTTCACGATTACAGAGAACAAATTTCACTTCATCTTTTTGGGTTAAATACTGGATATTTTCATATTTATTTTTAGACTCTTCTCCAGAACCAGGGGTTTTGATATCCATTATCCGACTAACACGGGGGTCCACCTGGGAAATATCAATAGACCCGGAAGTCTCAAGAGAGACCTGATAACCCGCATCGCAAAGCTCCCTGAGTAAATCACCGCAACTACGTTGTGCCAATGGCTCACCACCAGTCACGCAAACGGTTGTGGCATTGTATTGTTTGATTTGCTGAAGTATATCGGTTAGCTGCATCCACTCTCCGCCAGTGAAGGCATAAGCGGTATCACAGTAACCACAACGCAGGGGACAGCCTGTTAGACGTATAAAAACGGTTGGCAAACCAACGAAGGATGACTCCCCCTGAAGTGAGTAAAAAATTTCGGTAATACGTAAACGTGATTCAGCCATCTTAGATTCAGACAAGACGCTTCTTAATGCCCTTCACGTTTCATACGCTGTAAACGCTCTTTAGCCTTACGACTAACAGTTGTGCCAGGAAACTTACTAATTACCGCTTCAAGTGCAGATTTGGCCGATGCCCAGTCTCGCATCTCGTAATAGGTATAGCCTGTTTTTAACATGGCGCCTTCTACTTTATTGCTTTGGGGATACTGACTAACCACTTTTTGAAACTCACCCAGCGCTGTTTTGTAATCGCGGGTAACAGAATAGGCCTCACCTAACCAGTACTGGGCATTAGCACCATAAACACTATCAGGGTAATTTTGCTGGAAATTATTAAAAGCTGTAATCGCCTGCTGGTATTTACCTTCTTTTAGGGTATTAAAAGCCCGCGTATACGCATTCTTACCATTTTTATCCCCGGATGCTGGCGCCACAACAGGAGTAGCAGCATTCGCGGCTACGGGTTTCACTGGGGCTGGTACCGGTGAAGATATTCCAGATGAAGCAACCGGTGCTACCCTTGAAGATGAACCACTCGATGAAGCATGTCCACCGCCTTTAATTTCCAGGTCATTCAAACGACGATCCATATCCTGATACAGGTTACGCTGACGCTGTTTAATCAGGTTTAACTGGTGCTCCTGGTTTTCCAGTAACTCACGTAAAGCGGTCAGCTCCTGCTGCACCTGCTCCATACGCTGGGACTGTTCAACTAACACCTGGTTTTTTAGCAGGTTTTCCATACGTAATATCCTCTGCTCCACACTCAGGCTACTTTCAGCAACGACTATGGTGCTGGAGGAAGCAAACAATAGAGAGAAAATCAGTGGTTTTACGAGAAGTTTCATAATTCTTGATGACATATTTTCGCCTGTAGGCAGGTTATTCTGGATTAATCTGAAATACCAGCTGGAAGTGTATACAGAAAGTAACTTTTTGATTTATATAGTGCAAAAAAACGGTATCAATCACACAATAGCAGCACCATTAAATCCTGGAACCATAGGAGCTGTGACATTTTTACATAGTCTAGATGAATAAATTACCCGGAGCAAATGCAGTTAAAGATATATTCCAGATCTCCACAAGACCTATAAAAAATAATTTCTAACAAATCTTAAAGTCACCACCATATTGTAAGGGCAGCTAACTAATAAACTACCCTAAATAATTAGGCGTATTCTAGCGCGCTTCGTAAACGAGTTCTACCCGTCTATTAAGACGCCAGGACTCCTCATCATGGGCCAGTGCAACAGGCTTTTCTTCACCGTAGCTAATGACTGAAACCTGTTCCGCATTGACGCCCTGAAATAACACTAGACGACGTACCGACTGTGCTCGTCGATTAGCCAGTGCCACATTATATTCACGACTACCTCTTTCATCCGCATGTCCTTCCAGGCGTACGCTCATATCCGGATTAGATGCCAGGTACTTACCATGATGGGCTATCAACTCCTGGTAGTCGGTGCTGATTTGATCACTGTCAAAATCAAAATAGATTACCTTTTCCGCCAGTACATTATTCGGGTCATTAATCGCAGCCTTTTCATAAGAAACCGTTGCGCCACTTAATGCTGTACCGCCTTCAGAATTCGCACCATTTAATCCACCCGTCTGAGCACCATCTGCATTTTGCTGACTTGTACCCTGACTATTTTCATCTGTTAATGCATCATCGTCTTTTACATTATCTGTACATGCAGCTAATAATCCAGCCAGCATAAGTGCAGAAACTAATTTTGTAAATTTCATTATTTTCCCTCAATTAAATTACGACTTCTAACTATTCTAAATACGATTATTCTAAATTTATAACATGATACTTTTCTTGAGCCATTCAACAGATCCAGGAACTTACTTTCTGAAAGGCCCCCAGCTCGGTTCACGCACATCACCCTCTGATAAAATAAGTTTCTGCTTAAATCGACCATCCGTTGAAACCGCAGCTAATACGCCCTGAAACTTATCCGTTGAGGCATATAAAACCATACTGCCATTGGGTGCAAAACTGGGGGATTCATCCAGCGGCCCATCGGTTAAAACCTGCACAAAGCCAGACTGCATATCCATACTGGCAATTTTAAATGTATTTCCTTCACCCTGTACAAAAACCAGAGTACGGCCATCGCTTGAAACTTCAGGACTGGCATTGTACTTGCCCTCAAAAGTCAGTCGTTTTGCAGGGCCACCCGAGGCAGACACTCGATAAATTTGTGGCTTACCTGTTCGACTTGATGTGAAAACAATTTCACCTCCATTGGGTGTCCAGGTCGGTTCGGTATCTATACCCCAGTGTTTGGTAATTTGATTTAATTTTTTAGTTGCGAGTGTTAGCACATAAATATCAGGGTTACCCCCTTTAGAAAGTGTCAGGGCTAATTTTTTACCATCCGGTGACCACACCGGAGCACCATTAATTCCCTTAAAGGTGGCAACTTTATCCCGTTGTTGACTAAACAGGTTTTGCACATAAATTTCAGACTTACGTTTTTCGAAACTTACGTAAGCAAGCTTACTGCCATCTGGAGACCAGGAGGGTGACATAATGGGTTGCGTGGAGCTTAATACGGTTTGCGAATTATAACCATCCGTATCTGCCACCTGTAATTTATATGAGGGCTGCATTCCCTGTTTTCGCTGTGCGGTTACATAGGCAATTTTGGTATCAAAAGCCCCTTTCTGCCCGGTAATTTTTTCATAAATCAAATCGCTAATATGGTGACTGATGCCACGCAGGCTATGATCATCAGCCGTAAATTGATAGCCTAAAACCTGTGCACCCTTAAACACATCAATCAACCGGAAGCTGACTTCATATTGATCAGGCCTGATTACATTTAGCTTCCCAATAACCAGGTGATCAACCCCCGCTATTCGCCAGAGTTTATAATTCACCTCTTCAAGATCTTTTGGTGTTGCTATCAGTTTGTTTTTTTCAATCGGCGAAAATTTTCCACTGCGTTTTAAATCCGCCGCGACAACATCCGAGACATTGGTGAGCTGGGACCCTAAACCTGTAATCTCAAATGGCACCACGGCAATTGGAACCGCACTATCAGCCCCTTTGGTAATTTCTACACGTAATGCAGCCTGTGCTGTTAACCCTGCAAGTAACAGGAACATAAAAATTAATTTAATAAATATTTTTTTCATACTTTAGGCGTGAAAGCAAAATTCACTCTCTTATCAAAGACATCATTATTAGGGGCTTCAGGTAAAGGCGAGGCTTTTTGTACAGCGCGCTCA